>Ga0100391_1000051_pt1 | contig 138278 bp, 111 predicted proteins | sample CryGeymeta201515_FD_81541 | JGI IMG/M metagenome (GOLD analysis project Ga0100391, IMG submission 81541) | Groundwater microbial communities from Crystal Geyser aquifers in Utah, USA - Crystal Geyser metaG 2015-15 | ecosystem: Environmental > Aquatic > Deep subsurface > Groundwater | place...
GCACGAATTTCAAGCCCGATAGCAGCACCACCTGATTCGGTGTGGATATTTCCTTTGTCGTTAAAGACCCACCATAAGGTCTGGTCGCCTTTGATCACCTGGTCAGCCAAAATTGAACCCACAATTGAACCTTCTATTGACTCATCCATAGTGGGTGTTTTGGTATTACACAAGCTGTTATCAATATCATAGTAAGGATAATCACCAGCCAACGGATTATACTCGCCGTCACCATCTATATCATAAAAAGGTGCCAGGTAAAAACTTTGATTCTTTGAAACATCGCCATGAGCTGGCCATTCAAGTATCTCAGTAGGAATATTATAGTCATCACTCGGGATAAATGCTCCTGTAACAGGATCTGTATTGGCTAAATATTCATCTACCATTGCACGGGTCATCTTAAAATGACGGTCGTAGGCTGCACAAACATTTTCGTCAATAGCAGCTGTACCATCAATGGTAAGTGGTCCGGTCCAGAAGTCGTTACCATCCTGACGGAACCTAACCGCAGCAAGTTTCAGCTGGTTATTAATATCCAAGCCACCAATCCAGAGGGATCCGGCAAACAACGAAGTTGCTGAACCATTTTTAGGGATAAAATATTTTGAGCCAGTACCACCGGGTAAATCCCACCACATATCACCTCCGGCATTAATACGTGCACGCACATTATTAATATCGAGCCATTCGAATGATGAAGATGGAGAACAACCGGCAGTAGTTTGTTTTAGGCCGCTCGGGGCAGCTTTCCCATTGGGAAGCAGACGCTCGCGCGCCCAACCCTGATTTACAATAAGGAAGATAAAAAGGGCTGCAAAGAGCAATCGGGAACTATTTTTCATGGGTAAATAATTTTTTTTCATATTGAAAGTTTCTTGCATTCCTGAATCGTTTTAGAAGTTAAAGATTACACCAACACGAATCTGACGTGGCGAGCTGTAATTACCAGGTGCATTAACATATAATCCATAAAGTTCGCGGAAGGCGATAGGATCAGTTTGGTTATTGATCTGACGCTGCCATTCAGGAGCCGACAAGTAACCGTCATCATCCGGGTTTCCTGTAGCAGAATAAACACCCAGTACATTTTTGGTATCCAATAGGTTAAGCACCTGCAAATATACATTGAGGAAAGCAGGACGTTTTTCGCCGTCTTTGCTGCCAAAATTCAAATCAATGTCTTTATCAACACGCAAATCAAGACGGAACTGCCATGGCAAACGAGATCCAAAATATGAACCATCGAGCAAACGGCTACCACCAGAAATAGGCGAAATTACATTACGCGATGCAGTGTATGGTGTTCCGGAACCTCCAAGTACCGTTAAGGTGAAACCAGTATTATTTAACAATTGAACCGGTGCTTTGTCTTTCTTTTCACGTCTGATAACTGGTCCATTGTATTCTTTACCTTTTCCATAACGATAGTCCAGTAAAATATTAAACTGGTGACGTCTGTCCCAAGGCATTGCAATGGTTGAACGGAGGTTAGGCAATCCGGCAGCAACAAGGGCAGCTGCAGTTGTAGTTGAAGCACCTGTTGCGTTAGCAAACTGCAAAGTATAGCTGGCACGTAAACGAGTGTTGCTCGTACGACGTAAATCATACTCAACCGTTAAACCCTTTACTGTACCAAAGTCAAGGTTATTAAATGAAGTGTAATCTTTAGGATATGCGCCGTTGAAACGGTAAATCTGAATCATGTCGCGCATCTCACGATAGAAAGAGGTGAAAGTGATTGAGGAAGAATTGGTAAGCTTTTGTGTAAAGCCCAATTCATAGTCAATTGTTTGAGATGGTCTGAGTGAAGGATTATTAATCACTGAACCAATATTTTCGAAGAAGTAATAAGTTGCCGGGTTGGAGAACAAATTACTTGTTGGGCGCTGTGTTAAAACATCATAATGAGCAAAGAACAAAGCCTCGTCGGAGATAGGGAAAGAGAATGAAATACGGGGCATCACACTTAATTGTGGTTCATAATCCTTAAAGGAACTGATATCAACGCGTTGCTGATCAGGGTTGAACAAATAAGGAGAAATACCAGAACCTGCATCAAGAATTGTTGGATCCTGAATTTCAGCACCATCGGCATTATACCAGGTGTTCTCGGAGCGATATCCCACAATGCGTGACGGATCATCTACTTTATCCACATAAACAACGTAATCACTTCCAATACCGGCCGGATGACTCACCGGCTGGCCTTTAATTGAAGTAACCTCTCCAGCCGAACGGGCATTGTAGAGCAAATAAGGATCATTCAATACTTTCTGGTTTGCATCGAAACGGTCAACACGCACACCTACATTAAAGATGAGGTCGCGGAAAGCAAATTTATCCTGAATATAACCAGCGATGTAAACCGGTTGGAAAGCACCAACAGGACGCGTAAACATGCCATTTTCGTCGCGGGCAGTAAAGAAATCCTCGAAGCTGGGTTGTGCATCAAGTCTCTTGCCTGTATAATCATATCCCGAAAATGTAGTATAGTAATTACCATCATTCAACAACTCATCCGGACTGAACATACTGATGTCAAATAATTCTGAACCAGCGCTAATCGTTCTGAGATTTCCATCTTTATCGTAATATTCAATGGTGTTGTTGTTAAAGTCATAAGAGTCAATATTGATATAGTCAAGTCCGTCAGCCGGCAGGCCAAGTTTGGTGCGCAGATTTTGGTCGAAAGTACGCTGTGAAAGTTCATCATACCTTCTGTAATACATAATGGTGTCAACAATACCATCATAACCAACCACAAAAGGATTGTCTTTATCCAGCTCGATCAGATGGAAATTCGTTAAACCACGCATCAAAGTCCAGAGTCCGGTAGGACCATAATTTACATAGCGATTTGTGCGTTGCTCGTACTGAACACCTAATTTAATTTCGTGATTTCCGATGTCCATAGATCCAGCGATATTGACACTAAACTGGTCATTGTCATTAAACCCATAACCACTTTGATTTGTGCCAGGAGCCTGATACAAACCATAGAATGCCTGGGGTGAGTTACCATTAACCAAACCACCACCAAGCTGAATCTGGGTCAAGTTCTCGAAGTGTTCGTCAGGTTGTCCGGCGTAAGTATCAAAATAGCTTGTTGTATAATTTGCAACAAGTGGATTAATATCATAAGGTGTCCAGCTTACAAGTGTATCAAAATCCCATGAATTCAATACCCAAACATCATTATAAAACTGTCCGTTTACGGTATCACTTCCCAACTCGAAAGTAGGTGTTTTATAAACCTGAAACTTACCAATATAACCATATTTAAAGAGGTCGTCCCAATGATTCGGATCTCCATAGGTATTTTTCTCACGGGTATAATCGGCCTGAATAGAGTAATAAATATTCTTTACTAGCGAATTGCTTTCGTTATCTGTTGGGAAACGTTGTGTAAAACGTCCGAAAACACGCCAGGTATTGTTATCAAAACGTGTGTTTTTGTCGTAGTTAAAGAAAGAGCCAGAGTAGCTGAAAGCATTTCCTTCTGATTTATTAAAGGTTCCACCAACAGAAAGGTTAATAGTTTCGGTTGTTCTGATATTTATATTACCTGAAAGGTTAACGCCGTAACGATCTGTGTTCATCGAGCTTTTGGTATGAATCATATCCGAAGCTCTTACAAACTCACCATTACGAAAAGTACCGGTTCCGGTGCCTGATGGCCTCAACGGATCAGCAGAAATACTGGCCAAAGCAGCGTCAGTAGCCCTGTAATATCCTAATCCTGAAATACGTCCGTCACGGTTATAATTGATATCACCCGCGATGAAGAATCCAAGTAATGCGGTTTCTTGCTTTTTGCCTTTAAGCAGAGGACCCTGAATATTAAAGCCAAGCCTGTTGCTGCCATAAGCATCAAGTAGTTCAGATGTTTCAAGTTCAACACCTGCTCCAAACTTACGTGAAGGTCCTTTTGTTGTAACATTGATAATACCACCAGTAGCATCACCATACTGTGCAGGAGTTCCACCAAGAATCACATCAACCTGTTCGATAGCCGACTGTGGCACGCTTCCTGAACCGATAACGCGCACACCATCGATATAAACGGCTGTTGCATCAGAACGGGCACCACGAACGTTGCCCCGCTCACCATCTTGTGAAAACACACCCCCAACTGTTGCAGCAACAGCATCAGCTGACCGGTTAGGCATTTTCTTAATCTCCTCAGAAGTTACTGATGCACCAGAGGTTGTCTGGTCTTTGGAAATCAACGGCACCTTGTATTCAATAATTTCTACAGTCTCAAGGTTAATTGATGAGCCAGACATTTCGATATCATAAAAGGTGATTTTGTTACCCGGAATATTAATTCCAGTAATTGTAACCGGATTGTACCCCACAAAAGTGGCTTTCAAATCATATTTCCCGGGAGGAATCGGGTTAATAACATAGTTTCCGTCAAAATCTGAGGTAGCACCACCCACTACCGTTCCGCCATTTTCGAGTACGATATTGGCGAATGGGATGGGTTCCCGGTTGTCTTTTTCGTAAACTTTACCTTGTAATCTTCCTTGCTGAGCTAATGCTAATGTCCACGACGTTAACACTATACACAGAGTTAACAGTAAATTTTTCAACATACCATGTAATTTTATGTTATACTACTCTTTATGTGCGTTAAAGGCCGGTAAAGATAGAAATAATTCATTTTACTATCCAAGAAAAACAGACATACTAAGCTAAAAAAGTTCTCAATAGCTTAACAAATCCTTAAGCGTAAGGTCTTTCTAATACTGCCTGATAGATGATCGCCCTGCGTAAATCGAGAGGAGGATGATCTAATGTTTTTTCTAAAGTCTCTGGTTCTATACTATTCTTTACCGAATTTTCTCTTATTGTTTCTCCTTTTGCAATTTGCTCTTCCTGTTCCTTCATGAATAAATCCTCCAATGATTGGTAGGCCATACCAACCTCTGGTTCAGACGATTCCAGATCAATTGTGCTTTCTTGTTCACCCACCTCCTGAAATACCGTTTGTGGCTTCTCTCCTAACATCTCCGACAAAATATCCTCAAAAGATCTGCCCCTTGATTCCTTGGTTTCGCTCGTTTGCTGGTTTTGTGCTGCAGCTTTCTTTTTCTGATTACCTTTTATAACACTAAAAACCAACCAAATAATTCCAATTAAAATGTAAATATAATCTTCCATAGGGCATTTCAGGTGCTGGTTAAGAAGGCTAAAAGTAATAAAAGAAATATACTTTCGGCCATCGAAAATAAGAAAACGGCTGTTATTTTCAAGTTTAAGGGTTTTATTATACTCGTTATTTCCTTATTTAATAGCATGTTACAGCTGTTTAAAGTTGATTTATGATTTCCAGAATTTTTTCTTTTTTTCGTCTCGAAACAGGAATCATGCTTCCATCAGAAAGCACAATGGCTACCTGATCGCGATTGAAATTGCGGATATACCTGGTGTTAATAAGATATGATTTATGAGGCCGGATGAAATTTCCCTCTTGCAACAAGCTCTCAACATCTTTAAGCGTTTTACTGATTAAGAGATGACCACCATCTTTGAAATAGAAATGGGTGTAATAATTATCTGATTCGCAACGAATAATATCATCCATTGCAACTACATGAATCTTTTCGGAAGTGGACAATACAATTTTTTTTGACTCCAGCACATCCGGATTGATGTTATTAAGTAAAACTTCAATCTGTTTTTGATTGCTTTTCTTTTCCTTGAGCAACTTAACTTTTTCAACAGCGGCAACGAGTTCTTCAGGAACAATTGGTTTGAGCAAATAATCAAGCGCAGCATAACGAATGGCTTTTATAGCAAACTGCTCAAAAGCTGTTGTAAAGATGATTTCAAAATTAATTTCATCAAGCCGTTCGAGCAAACGAAAACCACTACCATCAGGCATTTCAATATCCAAAAAAACCAAATCAGGTTGATGCTGCTCTATAGCATCCTTGCCCGATTGCACACCACCAGCTTCGGCACAAATCAACACATCATTACAAAAACGGTTAAGCAACCCGCGCAAGGTTTCTCTGGATTTTAATTCATCTTCAATGATTATGGCTCTGATCATATAGGCATTTTTTTAGTGAGCAAATTTACTCTTTATAATGAATTCTGATTTCAACTCGTGTTCCGGCTGCCTGTTGCGCTTCATCAAACAAGTCAATTACATTCACCGTGTATATATCTTCTGTATATTGATTAAGCACATCCAACCGTTCTTTTGTGATAAGCATACCACGCGATTTTCGCTCGATACCAGACTCTTTTCTGATTTGAGCCGCTCGTTCCCTCCCGATTCCATCATCCTGAATAACGCATAACACATTATCCCCTTCGCGCGTGAGCGTGATCTGCAAATGACCTTTTTTTGGACTGTGCATCAGCCCGTGCAAAATTGCATTTTCAACATAAGGCTGAAGAATCATGGGAGGAATATCAAAAAAAGTATCATCGATCTCCGAATCCAGCTGGATATCGAATGAAAACTTTCCGTGAAAACGCAAACTTTCTATCTCAAGATAAAGTTTCAAAGCCTGCAATTCGTCCCTCAGCGGAACAGAGCTCTCGCTCGAATTGCCTAATATACGACGCATCAGTTGCGAAAACTTCGAGAGATAATGAATTGCATTATCAATATCGTTATTCACCACAAAACTCTGTATGCTGTTGAGCGAGTTGAACAAAAAATGTGGATTCATCTGTAGCTGAAGTGCTTTTTGCTCTAATTGATACATTTGTTTTTCAAATGCCAGGTATTTTTTCTCTACTTCATGTTTCTTACGCAATGCATTCAACCGGATTACAATCAGTCCGTAAACCGAAAAAATGAGTAGCAAAACTACTAAGCCTCTAAACCACCAGGTATCATACCAGGCCGGTAAAATAACGATGATTAATTTTATCCCTTTCAAATTCCAGTATCCATCACTGTTTGAGGCTAACAACCTGAAGTTGTAGGTGCCCGGACTTACTCTGGCAAATTCTGCAAAGCGTTGGCTGGCATCTCGTTCTACCCAGTTTTTATTATAGTCTTCCAGAATAAAGCGGTATTTATTCTTGTATGGATTTGTGAAATCCAAAGCTGCAAATTCAAAAGCAAAATAATTATCATTATGGTTTAATATAATTGTATCGCCATCTCTCAATTTTCTTTGTTGCAGCATATTGAATTTCTTAAATGCAGTGATTTTTACAGGTGGTGGTGTTGTATTTACAAGAATATCCCCAGGATAAAAGGCATTATAACCGTTCATGCCACCTATTAAAATCTCTCCATCCGCAGCAATCATGGCAGCGTTAAGGTTGAACTCATTGCTTTGCAAACCATCCGTAACATCATAATTACTGAAACTGGAATCTTTAGGATTGAAGCGCGAAAGACCCCAATTTGTTGTTATCCATATGATTCCTTCATTATCTTCCAAGGCTTTATAGGTCACATTATTAGGCAAACCATCCTGCTCTGTGTATCGATCAAATTTTCCATTAGCAGGATCATAGCGCAACAATCCTTCGCCTCTTGTACCCATCCACAAACTCCCATCTTTGTGCGCTGTAATTGAAAACAACTTATCGCCACCCGAGGTGTACAGATCACGATTGGGATCGTTGCTTTGAATCGCTCGAAAACTATCTGATAAATAATTGTATACTGCTAATCCAGAAGCTGTTGCAAGCCAAAACCTGCCTGAATCGTCAATAAACAGATCATATAGGCGGTTAGAAGGCAAACTTCCATCAAGATCTGTTTTATGCCTAAAAACAGTAAAATCATTTTCATTTTTGTTTAATCGTGCCAGTCCATTTTCTGTAGCAACCCAAATTCTACCGAGGCTATCTTCAGTAATAGCAGTAACATAATTATCAGGTAAAGACCGCGGATTTTTAGGATTTGATTCAAAGTGCCAAAATCTTTTCTTCACTGGATCATAGCGACTTAAGCCGTTGTTTCTAAATCCTACCCAAAAGATGCCCTTACTATCTTGAAAAAGACTTCGTACAAGATTTTGAGATAAAGCTATTTCTTTGTCAGTTCGTGGTAGGATAAATTCATAGCTGCTGTTCGTTTTATCTACAATGGTTAAACCCTGATCTGTTCCAATCCAGATTTTACCTGGCGTTTCCTCCCAAAAAGCCCAAACCGAATTGTTAGCCAAGCTGTTTTCAACTCCCGATTGTGATCGGTAAAGCCGGAATTTGGGTGAGCGTTTATCGAGTTTATTCAGGCCATTAAAAGTACCGATCCATAAATTTTGATAATGATCACTATAAATGGAGTAAATTCTGTTATCAGAAATAGAATAGACCCTGTTTGCAATATGTTTATATTGGCTGAATGTTTCACTGCTAAAATCATAATAATACAATCCTGTACCATTTGTTCCCAGCCACAGCCCCTGATCGCCGTCAATATGAATTGAAGTAATTTCTAGTTTTAAAGTGTTGTCATTGTCCACAATTTTAAAATTGCGACTTTCGGGCTGATAAACACAAAGTCCGGCTTTGGTGCCCACCCACAAGCGTTGCTGCTGATCAAATGCCAAGGTGCTCACATGATTATCGGGCAACGAATTGCTATCGCCGAAAATGTGAAAATACCTTGTAAGGCTTTGATTATCTATTTCATACAAAACCAAACCATAACTTGTAGCTATCCAGTAATTGTTTGCAGTATCCTGCGTGGCCATGTTGATGAAATTACTTCTCATAGGATTTCCATAATCCCTGCTGATAACCCTCGAAAAATTTTGCTGCGATGCTCTATAAGCAGATAAGCCTTTGGCTGTACTGATCCATATTGTTCCCAAATGATCTTCAAAAATATGGTTGATCATATTGCTGCTCAAACTGGCAGAATCAGCTTTGTCATGGTAAAACCTATGAATTTCGCCTGTTGACATTTTCAACAAATTGAGCCCGTCCTCTGTGCCAACCCACAAGGTGTCATTGCGCTGAAATAGTGCGCGAATGGTTTCATTGCTCAATCCATTTCGCCTGTTGAAGATTAAAAATTCGTAGCCATCGTAGCGATTCAGTCCGTCCCAGGTGCCAAACCACATAAATCCATCTTTATCCTGTAGCATGGTATTCACTGTGTTTTGACTCAAACCTTTCTCAATCCGCACATTTTCGGATAAAATCTTTTCAAAAAAAAGCTGCCCAGGTGCTTGTGCCGAAAGTTTAACGCTGCTCACAACAAAAAAAGATGCAATCAGTAAATGGGTCATCACGGGCCACTCGAAACCTTTTAGCCAATATGGATGAATATTTTGGCGTGTTATCGCTTTTTTCTCTTTAGCCATTTTTTATTTTTTCGATCCATCGATTTCATCATCTTTCTGGCAGCATCTGACTGTAGCTCAATATGTTGCTTTTGTACCTGCTTGTATTCTTTTTCGGCTTCTCGCTGTAGTTTTCGTTCTACCTTTTCATTCCTTTTAGTTGCGCTTGGGCGTTCTAATAAACTACATGCCTGTGAAAATGATTGCAGTACGATAAAAAATAACAGAAACTTTAAATGTTTTACACAACGATTTTTCATACCCTAATTCAGCTAACAAACCTACAAAATTTTAAATCATACCAGTTCGCTGGCAAAAAACATCCTAAAGCAGCTTATCTTTGTTTCACTTAAAAGTTAGCAGTACTAATATCACTTTATCTTCGTTATTGATTTTACAATGTTTATAACCAGAAAATATCATATCGGAATTCTTCTTGCTTTTTTTTTCAGCCTGTTATTCACTATCAGCAGCTGCCGCAAAGAAGAAATTAATCCCAATGATCCGAGGGCTTACATCAATTTTACGATTGATCCTAATGGTACATTTTATCAGGAATTAAATACCGTTGGAGGTTGGATGTACCTTACGGCAGATCCGCCAAGCCGCGGTGTTATCGTTTACCGGATGACACAAAATGAATTCCTGGCTTACGACCGCATTCCGCCAAACGAACCCAATCGCTGCTGCGATGGAAATGAATGTACCCGCTTGATTGTGGGTGAATACTATCCAATGGCTTATGATGAATGCAACGAGATTTCCTACTTGCTCCTCAATGGCAGCATAGTGGAAGGTGATGGAAAATGGCCTTTGATACAGTATCAAACAACCTATAATGGCCAACTGCTTAGAATTTACAATTAATTTTTAGGCTGCTTTCAAAAAAATTCAGCTCAATTAATACTGTAAAAAAAGCACCTTCTGGATAATCAAAAGGTGCTTTATCATTTTCTTTCTAAAGCTGTTAGTACCTATAATGATCTGGTTTATAAGGACCCTCAACCGGAACGCCAATATAATCAGCCTGTTCTTTGGTGAGTTTGGTCAGTTTAACACCAATCTGTTCAAGGTGCAAGCGCGCAACTTCTTCATCAAGATGCTTGGGCAGGCGATACACATCAATTTCGTATTTATCGCGATTATTCCATAAATCGATCTGTGCAAGTGTTTGATTGGTAAAGGAATTGCTCATTACAAAACTTGGATGACCAGTGGCACAACCCAAATTTACCAAACGACCTTCGGCAAGCAGGTAAATCGCATTGCCGTTAGGCATAACATATTTATCCACCTGAGGTTTGATGTTGATTCTATCAATATCAGCGGCTTCATTCAACATATCCACCTGAATTTCATTGTCGAAGTGACCAATATTACATACGATACTTTGATCCTTCATCTGGCGCATATGTTCCAGTGTGATCACGTCTTTGTTACCGGTTGTGGTTACAAAGATATTTCCGATTTTGAGGGCTTCGTCGATGGTGGTAACTTCAAAACCTTCCATGGCAGCCTGTAGCGCACAAATAGGGTCGATTTCCGTTACCAACACGCGGGCGCCGTATGCTTTGAGCGATTTGGCGGAGCCTTTACCCACATCACCATAACCTAAAACCACACACACTTTTCCGGCCAGCATCACATCGGTGGCACGTTTGATGCCATCGGCCAGTGATTCGCGACAGCCATAGAGGTTGTCAAATTTTGATTTGGTTACTGAATCATTCACATTGATAGCAGGAACAAGTAATTTTCCGGCCTCTTTCATTTGATAGAGCCTGTGAACACCTGTTGTGGTTTCTTCCGAAACACCTTTCCAGCCTTTTACGGTTTCGTGCCAGTGATTTGGGTTTTCGAGGTAGGTTTCCTGCAATATCTTCATCAGGGCTTTTTCCTCATGGCTTTCGGGAGTTTTCTTCAGCAGATCAGGATTTTCTTCAATTTCGTATCCCTTGTGAATCATCAAAGTGGCATCTCCGCCATCATCAACAATCAGGTTGGGTCCTGAACCATCTTCAAAAGTCAAAGCTTGTTTGGTGCTCCACCAATATTCTTCAAGTGTTTCGCCTTTCCAGGCAAAAACAGGGATGCCAGTCTCGGCAATAGCAGCAGCAGCATGATCCTGCGTAGAGAAAATATTACAACTGGCCCAGCGCACTTCTGCACCCAGCGCTACTAAGGTTTCGATAAGCACAGCGGTTTGAATAGTCATGTGCAACGAACCTGAAATACGAGCGCCTTTTAAAGGTTTTTCGTTTCCATATTTTTCGCGCAACGACATCAATCCGGGCATCTCTTTTTCAGCGATTTCGATTTCTTTGCGTCCCCAGGACGCCAAGTTGATATCGGCAATCTTGTAGTGGATTTCGTTTGCTGTGATGGTATTATTCATAACTTTTTGTTAAATAGATTTTTAGATCATTAAAAAGGGCTGCAAAATTAACAGTTTTATTTTGACTGTAACAACAAAACACCATGCTTTGTTGTATCAATGCTGAATACTATTAGGCAGCAAAAAATATAATTAATTGAATATGTGTATTTTATAAAGTATTTTTAACATTAATAATTTAGATTGATTACAAATAATTGCAAAGCATACAGAATTGTTGTTATTTTGCACTTGCGTATCTCAAATTGGCCTTCCATTTTGTAAGGGTCTGTTTGATTTATAAAGAAGAGTGGAGAGACTAGGCTCAGTGAAACTCTAGCAACCTTCCTGAAAAAGGAGTGGTGCTAAAACCTAAACCGGCCTTAGCGTCAGGTGATGATAAATTAAATGATTTAAAACCCATGCAGCAATTAAATGCAACTTCGATTGTGCTTTAGAAAAAATCACCTCATGGTGCTTGTTATGCTGCTTAAACAAATATCCTATGAATAACCGACTCGAACAACTAAAAAACCTGTTAAAGACCAAAATTCTGGTACTCGATGGTGCAATGGGCACAATGATTCAGGAAAAAAAACTTAAGCCGGAGGATTATGCCGGTGAACTATTTGCTAATCATCCAATGCCACAGCAAGGCAATAATGATTTGCTTTCGCTCACCCGACCCGAACTCATCTATAATATTCATTGCGCATACCTGGAAGCAGGGGCCGACATCATCGAAACCAATACGTTTAATGCCAACCGTATTTCGCAAGCTGACTACGGACTTGAAAATCAAGTGAAGGCATTAAACAGCGCTTCGGCACAACTGGCCCGAAAAGCTGCTGATGAATACACCGCAAAGCGGCCCGACAAACCTCGTTTTGTGGCGGGTGCATTAGGCCCCACCAACAAAACAGCCTCCATGTCGCCCGACGTGAACGATCCCGGATATCGTGCCGTGAACTTTGATCTGCTGGTTGAAACCTATTTTGAACAAGCCCAAGCACTTATTGAAGGTGGAGCAGATGTGATTTTAATTGAAACAGTTTTTGACACGCTAAATGCCAAGGCAGCACTTTTTGCTGTTCAAAATCTTCAGGAAAAGCTTGGCCGAAAACTAGGCGTGATGATGTCGGGAACTATCACCGACGCCAGCGGACGGACACTTTCAGGACAAACCGTTGAAGCCTTTTTAGAATCCGTAAAACATGTTGATCTGATCAGTATTGGTTTAAATTGCGCACTTGGTGCGGCGCAAATGCGCCCCCACATTGAAGAATTGGCACAAAAAGCCAGTCTGCCAGTGAGTGCATACCCCAATGCCGGTCTTCCAAATCAATTTGGAGAATATGACGAAAGCCCCGAAATAATGGCAGGTCATCTGCACGATTTCGTCTCACATGGTTTCGTTAATATAATAGGTGGCTGCTGCGGCACAACACCAAAACACATACAATCATTTGCCAATCTGGCTGTTAAAGCCAAAACCAGGCAAATTCCCGAGAACCGACATGAAACTGTTTTTACAGGCCTGGAGCCCGTAAAAGTTAGTCGTCAGCAAAACTTTGTCAATATTGGCGAGCGAACCAATGTGAGTGGATCACGAAAGTTTGCCCGACTTATACGCGACAAAAAATATGAAGAAGCCCTTAGCGTAGCCCGGCATCAGGTTGAAGGCGGCGCTCAGGTGCTCGACATCAATATGGATGATGGTTTGCTGGATGCCAAACACGAGATGGTAACTTTTCTGAACCTGCTGATGGCAGATCCCGATATTGCAAAGCTTCCTGTAATGATTGACTCCTCACGCTGGGAAGTGCTCGAAGCAGGCCTGAAATGTGTGCAGGGAAAAGCCATCGTAAACTCTATCAGCCTGAAAGAAGGAGAAGAGGCATTTTTGGAGCAGGCTGGCAAGATAAAAAAATATGGCGCTGCCGCTGTAGTTATGGCATTCGATGAAACCGGTCAGGCGGCAGGTTTCAATCGTAAAATCAAAATTTGTCAGCGTGCTTACGATTTACTTACCAAAAAAATAAACTTTCCTCCCGAAGATATCATCTTCGATCCCAACATTTTAGCCATTGGAACAGGCATTCCCGAGCACAACAATTATGCAGTCGATTACCTCAATGCTGCCCGCTGGATCAAAGAAAATTTGCCGTATGCCAAAATTAGTGGAGGGGTTAGCAATTTGTCCTTTTCTTTCAGAGGAAATGATGTGGTGCGCGAAGCAATACATGCCGTTTTTCTGTATCATGCCATCAAAGCCGGAATGGATATGGGCATTGTAAATCCGGGGATGTTGCAGATTTATGATGAAATTGACCCGGAATTGCTTGTCCTTACCGAAGATTTAGTGCTCAACCGCAAACAAGATGCTACCGAAAAATTACTGTCTTTCGCAGAGAATTACACAAAAACCGCTGAAAAAGGCGAAAAAGCTGATACCTGGAGAGACCTGCCGCTAAACGAACGCGTCAAACATGCGCTTATCAAAGGAAATGCAGATCATATTGAAGAAGACGTGCTACTTGTGAGAACTGATTTTCCAAGGGCATTAGATGTGATTGAAGGGCCGCTGATGGATGGGATGAATGTGGTGGGTGAACTTTTCGGCGATGGCCGCATGTTTTTGCCTCAGGTGGTAAAAAGTGCCCGTGTGATGAAAAAAGCTGTGGCTGTTTTGCTTCCTTATATTGAAGCAGAAAAAACCAGTGTTAGCAGTTCGGCAGGTAAAGTGCTGCTGGCCACTGTGAAAGGCGATGTTCACGATATTGGTAAAAATATTGTTGGAGTAGTTCTGGGCTGTAATAATTATGAAGTAATTGATCTTGGGGTGATGGTTCCGTCCGAAAAAATACTGGAAACTGCAATCAAAGAAAATGTTGATATTATTGGCCTTAGCGGATTAATAACACCTTCGTTAGAAGAAATGACACATGTAGCTGCCGAAATGCAACGCCGCAAAATGACCATTCCATTACTTATCGGAGGAGCAACAACTTCCGAAGTACACACCGCAGTAAAAATTTCACCCGCTTATGATGAACCAGTGGTGCATGTGAGAGATGCCTCCAAAGTAACGCAGGTAATTGGGCAATTGCTTGGCAATAAGGCCAAAAAACAATCATACCAGCTTGAAATAGCTGAGCGATATGAAAGTTTGAGACAGAAATATCAGCAATCAAAAACCGGAGACGCCTACATCAGTCTTGAAGCCGCCAGAGCCAATCAATTTAAAGGTGAATTTTCCGAACAAACCATTAAAAAGCCTTTGAAAACAGGAATAAGTGTTTTTGAAGATATGGATCTCAATTTGTTAAAGCCCTATATTGATTGGACCTTCTTTTTCCATTCCTGGCGATTGAATGGCAAGTATCCCCAAATTTTTGACGATCCGTTAAAAGGCGAAGAAGCCCGCAAACTCTTCGATGATGCACAACTACTACTGGATCATATCATTGAAAACAAACTGCTAAAGGCAAAGGGTGTTGCAGGCATTTTTCCGGCAAATGCAACAGGTGATGGCATTCGGGTATTTGATCCCGATCATACAAGTGCTGAATTGACTCGTTTTGAGTTTCTGCGCAATCAGCAAAAAAAGGAAAAAGACTATCCCAATCTTTGTCTTTCAGATTTTGTAGCCCCTGAAAACACCAAACTTACTGACTATATTGGAGGATTTGTTGTGACTGCCGGGCATGGCACTCAGAAAATAGTAGATCATTTTGAGTCGCAAAATGATGATTACAATGCTATTATGGCCAAGATCCTTGCTGACCGGCTTGCAGAAGCCTTTGCTGAATACCTGCATGTTTTGGTTAGAAAAGAAATATGGGCTTATGCCCCGGATGAAAAGCTTGGCATCAACGACCTGCTCAAAGAAAACTATCAGGGCATCAGGCCAGCTCCGGGCTATCCCGCTTGCCCCGAACACTCCGAGAAAAGAAAACTTTTCGATTTGCTCGAAGCCGAAAAACATACGGGTGTTTCCCTCACCGAGAATTTTGCCATGCATCCGGCTGCGGCTGTAAGTGGATTTTATTTTGCACATCCCGATTCACAATATTTTAATGTGGGAAAAATCAGTAAAGATCAAATTGAAGACTACAGCAAACGTATAAATTTGTCTCCCGCTGATACAGAAAGACTTTTAAACGCTAACCTCAACTATTAAGCTATGCAAGAACTACCCAGCGTAACATCACAAATTGCAAAATCTGACAAAACTTTGTTTTCATTCGAAATATTGCCTCCTCTCAAGGGTCAGCATTTCGAGCATATTCAGCAAGCCGTGGAGCCACTCATGAATTTCAAACCTGCTTTTATAAATGTAACTTATCATCAGGAAGAATTTGAATACAAACCACTGGCAAACGGATTACTTGAAAAGAAAATCGTTCGCAAACGTCCCGGAACAGTTGGTATTGCAGCAGCTTTGATGTATCGCTATCATGCGAATGTTGTACCACACATCATCTGTGGGGGCTTTACGCACGAAGAAACCGAAAATGCATTGATCGATCTTCATTTTCTGGGCGTAAAAAATCTGCTGATCGTTCGTGGCGATCCACAGCCATCTGTTAAGTATTTTCAGGCAGAGCCAGGCGGGCATGCCTATGCCATCGACCTCGTGAAACAAGTTCAAAACCTCAATCAAGGTAAATACCTCGAAGAAGATTTGTTGAATTCGACCCCCACCAATTTTTGTATAGGTGTTGCCGGTTATCCGGAAAAACATGCAGAATCACCCAATCTGGAAAGCGATTTGCAACATCTGAAAGCTAAAATTGAGGCAGGAGCTTCTTACATTGTTACACAAATGTTTTTTGACAATCAAAAGTATTTCAACTTTGTAGAACGTTGTCGTGCTGCCGGAATTAATGTGCCCATTATTGCAGGTATAAAACCTGTTTCAATGCTGACGCACTTACAAAAATTGCCTCAAACATTTCACATCGATTTGCCTGAACCCCTTGTGAAAGCGTTAAAATCATGTAAGAATAACCAATCGGTGCGCGAATTGGGTGTGGAATGGGCTATCATGCAAGCCAAAGAACTTATTCAAAATAAAACACCTGTTTTGCATTTCTACACCATGGGTAGAGCCGATAATATCAGAAAAATTGCTGAAGCAGTTTTCTGATTTGTGTAAATAAAAATGATACTAAGTTTTATAGCAGTATGGTTAAGAATGTGTATTTTCGTTGGTTCAAACAACAGTCAATTCATTACTGACTTAAAAAATTAGCTTATGTCTGTTTACGACCAACTACAATCTCACGGAAACAAAATTGCCGTTTTGGTTGACCCTGATAAACCAACCGACAATACAATCATTGCGCTGGCAAAAGATGCCCAAAAAGCAGGCGTTGATTTCTTTTTTGTTGGTGGCAGTTTGCTTACCAATGACAATATGGATAGTTGTATCAAATTATTAAAAACCCATTCCGATATTCCTGTTATTATTTTCCCCGGCAATTCGCTACAGCTAAGTAAAAAAGCAGATGCATTTTTGTTTTTAAGCTTGATTTCAAGCCGCAATCCTGAAATGCTTATTGGTCGGCATGTCATTTCGGCGCCTTATCTGAAACTTGCTGGCCTCGAAGTGATTTCAACAGGCTATATGCTCATCGACAGCGGAAAACCCACCACGGTAAGTTATATGAGTAACAGCCTCCCGATACCAGCTGATAAAAATGACATTGCACTTTGCACGGCTATGGCAGGCGAAATGTTGGGCATGAAAATGATTTTTATGGATGCCGGTTCCGGTGCTTACAATGCCATCCCGGCAGAAATGATTGCCGCAGTAAAAGGCAGTATCAATGTACCACTGATTATTGGTGGTGGATTAAAAACCCCCGAAATGGCTGTAAATGCTTTAAAAGCCGGTGCGGATATCGTGGTAATTGGTAATTCTTTGGAAAAAAATCCAGCGTTACTTGCTTCTTTTGCTGATGCCGTGCATCAAGCCTAATGTAGCAATTTGCTGGCAAATTGGCATACCTAATAAAATTAAGACTTATTTTAACTTCTTTCAAATTAATGCGCTAAAGAAGAATTTAGCTCTGTTTAACCTGATGTTTTTATCAATGCGGGGTTATTTATTTTGAGTTTTGCTATTTTTGATGCACTAACAAAAACTAAAATATAAACACATGCAAAAGAATCAATCAGCATTCACCGACCAGGAGCTGAGGGAAGAGGTGAAAAAAATAAAGCCTTCACCTATCACCAACGCATTTTTTATTGGCTTTTTAATTGGTATTTTAGTTTATAGCATTCTGGTGAATAACTTGGGTTTTTTAAGCCTGATACCGTTATTTTTTATTTACAAATTAATTCAAAAGTCGAAAAGACAAAAGCACTCGCGAAATTGATGAAAGAACGAAATTTAAACTAATTGCTCTGGCTGTATCATTAAAATTATTAGTCGGTCAATGAAACAGGCGGTTTATTAATCAATATATTTTTACTGATAACCATAATTATTGGGTAAACAAAAACAACAATAGCCAAACCGATTGCTTATTCTTTTTCGCTGTCAATGCAGATTTTCCTTAATTTGCAAGCTCATTAACCCTCTATTTTGTTCCTATGAAAAAACTACAGCTTGTTTTTTTACTCATGTTGACATGTACAAGCCTTTTGGTTTCTGGTCAAGACAAAAAACTTACCGCAGCAGACGCAGCATGGATGAATCCTGCCTTGTTTCCGGAACGTATTCAACAATTGAAATGGTACGGTAAAACAGATTATTACCAGTATTTTGAAAAAGATACCCTTTGGCTTACTGAGGCAAAATCAGAAAAAAAGAAAGTGCTGCTTACGCTTAATGAACTTAACACACTGGCTACCAAGCATGATTTCGACAGTTTGAAACGCTTTCCTTCAATTAATTGGCTAGATGATGGCAGCGGTTGGTTTTTTTATCAGGATAAACTTTTAAAGCTAACTGCTGATTTCGGGCAGTTGAATCACCTGATAACTTATCCTGAGAAAGCGGAAAATAAAACTGTTTTTGAACCGGATTTACAAACAGCCTATACCATTAATAATAATCTGTATCTGGCCATTGGCAACGAACATATTCAACTCACTGATGAGCCTGTAGGCGTTGTGAGCGGTCAATCGGTTCACCGAAACGAATTTGGTATTAAGGACGGAGCGTTTTGGTCAAAAGATGGCAAAAAACTTGCCTTCTATCAAATGGATGAACGCATGGTTACCAATTATCCCATTGTAGATATTGAACAGCGCATTGCAACGCTTAAAAATGAACCCTATCCTATGGCTGGCATGAAAAGTCATGAAGTGAAATTAATAGTTTATGATCTGGATACAAAAACAACCACTGTTATGCAAACCGCACAGCCAGCCGAACAATACCTCACTGCGGTAAGCTGGCATCCTGATGGCGAAAAAATCTACATTGGAATACTGAACCGCGAACAAAACCACCTGAAATTTAACGCATACAAGGTAAAAGATGGCAGTTTTGAAAACACCCTTTTTGAAGAAAAAGACCCACAATATGTTGAACCACAATATCCGGCCTATTTTTTGCCTAACAATTCAGAACAATTTATCTGGCTCAGCGAACAAGACGGTTTCAGGCATATGTACCTCTATAACACTGAAGGAAAACTTGTTAAGCAACTCACCCAAGGCGATTGGATGATCACCGCTGAACCTGTTTTTGATCAAACCGGGAAATTTATTTATTACAATTCCACCGCTGTAAGTCCACTTGAACGACATTTTTATAAGCTTGATTTGAAAAATGGTAAAACTGCACAGCTAACTGCTGCAGCGGGCGTTCACAACGTATCAGTTTCCAAAAGTGGAAAATACCTTATCGACTCATACAGCAATACGCATACAGCCCGAAATATCATTCTCAGCGATGGAAAAGGAAAAGATATCAGAACATTGCTCGAATCCCAAAATCCGCTAAAGGATTATCAACTGGGTAAAACACACATGCTGGAGCTGGAAGCTGAAGATGGAACCACACTTTTTGCCCGATTGATAACCCCTCCCAACCTGGACAGCACAAAAAAATACCCGGTAATTGTTTATGTTTACGGAGGCCCTCATGCTCAACTGATAACCAACAGCTGGCTGGGCGGAGCCAATTTTTATCTGAACTACCTGGCTCAACAAGGTTATGTGGTCTTTACATTGGATAATCGTGGCTCGGCCAATCGCGGCGCCGACTTTGAACAAATTATTCACAGGCAGCTTGGAATAACTGAACGTCAGGATCAGCTTGTTGGAATTAACTACCTTAAAAGTCTTCCGTTCGTTGATCCAGAGCGCATTGGCGTTGATGGATGGAGCTATGGCGGATTTATGTCTATTGGATTGAAACTGCATCATCCTGATATCTTTAAAGTTGCAGTTGCCGGCGGACCCGTTACCGATTGGAAATATTACGAAATTATGTACGGCGAACGTTATATGGACAGCCCGGATGAAAATCCGGAAGGCTACGAAACAGCGAGTTTGATAAACAAAGTATCACAGCTAAATGGTAAACTCCTCATTATTCATGGCACAAGTGATCCGGTGGTTGTGTGGCAACACAGTTTGGCATTCCTCAAAGCTTCCGTTGATGAAGGTGTGCTGCTTGATTATTTTGTCTATCCGGGTCACGAGCATAATGTGAGAGGAAAAGACCGCGCTCACCTCATTAAAAAGATTTCGACTTACTTTGATGAAAATCTATAATTACTTAATAGACATATTCCGCATTTTGGAATTTAATCCATTATTGATACTTATAAGAAATTACGATTCCATTCTATCTATCTGTTTTATAGCTTTTTAAATTTTTGGCATATTAAATGTACCTGCATTAATAGCATTATTTTCCAGAAATGGAGGTTGATATGTTAGAAAAAAGACACATCCTTGTAGTTGACGATCTTAAAGTAAACTTTTTACTTATCAAGGCCATGCTGATAAAACATGGTATGCAGGTGAGCTGGGCAGAAAATGGCTACCTGGCCATCGAAAAGGTAAAATCAGATCCAAATATTCATGCTATACTCATGGACTACAATATGCCTGGGATCGACGGCCTTGAAACCACGCTCATGATTAAAGCACTCCGTCCTGACCTTAAAGTGATTTCGCATAGCACTTTTACCGACACCCCTTCCTTCGACAGGAAAAACGCACCATTTGATGATTATCTGCCTAAACCCATTAATTGTAGCCAGTTAATGTCATTACTCGAAAAACATCTCGCATAAAATTATACTGCAACAATTTTTTATTCTCATAAAGCTTTGTTAATTTTGTAGCACCCTAATCCGTAATAAAGCCTGGATTTATTTCACCCGCATGAAAATACAAATTGCCAGAATTTTGCTGTTGTTGTTGCTGTTTACAGCGCAGGAACTTCTACTGGCACAAACTGATAGCCATAAACTTGCTGACAGTTTACGCAATCAGCTCGAAAAAACCGAAGGCAGCGCAAAGCTCCATATTTACAAAGCGCTCATCAAAAGCCTTCGAAACATCGACCCCGCTGCCGGAATTACTTATGCGCGCGAAGCTATGCCCCTGGCAGAAGTACTTGGCGCAAAAAAACTAAAAGCAGAAATTAGAAACGAAGAAGCTGTCTGCTACCGCAAGCTGCATGTTTACGAAAAAGCCTACTCCCTGCATCTCGAATCACTCCAGGATTTCAAACAAATGAATGACAGCCTGGGAATTGCTTTTACGCTGGCTAACATCGGGCATGTCTATTTTTTTTACAAAGATTACGAACAAGCTATAAGATATCACATCGACGCCTTGGTTATCAAGGAATTTTTAAATGACGAGCCACAAGTAGCCTATTCGCAAAACGCACTTGGAATGGTATTCCTCGAAATGGAAAATTATGCCCGTGCACTTGATTTTTTTATCGCGGCACTCAATACACAGGAAAAATATAATTTGCCGGCCGAAACCGCCAACACCAAAGCAAATCTGGCTAAAGTGATGTTTAAGCTTAAACGCTATGACGATGCTATGCGCTATTTAAAAGAGGTAGAGTCCGTTTATATTCAAGCCAAAGCAGAATATGGACTCAGCCAGGTTTACAACCAAATGGCAAATTATCTTAGCGAACAAAACAAGTTTGATGAAGCTCAGGAATTCCTCGACAAAGCTCAAACCCTGGCAGAAAAAACAGAAGACATATCTGTTTTATTATTTAACTACGTCACACGTCAAAAAATTGCGCATGCACAGCAGGATTATCAGAAAGCCTATGATTATTTAACGGTTGCCAACAAGTTAAGAGACTCGCTGATGAATGAGCGCCGGCATCATGAAATGTCAGAAATCAGGATTCGATACGAAACGCAACGACTTGATGATGAAAATGAAATTTTACGTCTGCAACTTTCACAGCAATCCCTCAGAATCCGTTACATCATTTTTTCACTGCTTGCCGTGCTTTTAGTTCTGATTATTTTTGTGTTGATAACAATTGTCCGTCGTAATCGCCGCAAAAGTCGTATGCTCGAAATTACCAATATTGAATTGGAAAAACGCGTTCAAGAACGAACACAAGAACTTAAAAAACAAGTTGATGCCTTGGATCGTACCTTCCGCTCTTTAAAACAAAGCGAAGAAAAATTCAGAAAAATCAGTGATACTTCTCCTTTGGGTATTGCTGTAACCAACCCACAGGGCAGCATCGTATTTATCAACCAAATACTCCCCGAAATACTTGGCCTTAAACAACAAACGCTGACAGACGGATCTTGGTTTCGACATATTCTGCTCGAAGATCGTAACAAAATGGACATCTTATGGCAAAATGCTCACCATGCCAAAGAAGGCGTTTTTGAGGCTGATTTCAAGCTACGCCTTGATCAGGAAATCCGATTTATACATTTCAAAGCTGCCACCATGTTCCTCGAAGATGAATTTGCAGGAATTGTGAGTGTTTTTGAAAATGTTACACAACACAAAAACTTTGAAAACGAACTGGTTGAAGCCAAAAACAAAGCAGAAGACTCCGATCGTCTTAAGTCGGCATTTCTGGCCAATATGAGCCACGAAATCAGAACCCCAATGAATGCCATTTTAGGTTTTTCTGACCTGCTTTCGACTGACGAATACAGCCCTGAAGAAAAAATTGAATTCATCGAAATGATCAAATCGAGTGGTAGATTGCTACTGAATCTTATCAACGATATCATCGATATTTCAAAAATAGAGGCCGGTGAGCTAAAAATTCAACCTTCAGAATTCAAACTTATTGATCTGATGGAAGAAATGTCGCAGGGATTCCGGCAACAAATGGATAGAAATGGTAAATCCCACGTAAAGCTTTTACTCACTCACAAAGAGGAATTAAAAACAGCATTAATCACAACAGACCGATTGCGATTGCAACAAATTATGACCAATCTGCTGAGTAATGCCATGAAATTTACGCTGCAAGGTGAGATTGAATTTGGCGCTTTGGCTATCAATGATTCATACGAATTTTTTGTTAGAGACACTGGTATTGGCATTCCTGAACATAAACTTGATGTTGTTTTTGAACGTTTCAGGCAAGCCGACGATTCACACACACGACTTTTTGGAGGTACCGGTTTAGGCCTTGCCATCACTAAACACCTGATAGCATTGCTCGATGGTAAGATATGGGTTGAATCGCAAGAAAACATAGGAACAGCATTTTACTTTACACTGCCTGCCGATTCCCATGCACATTCAAAAATAAATGCAATTCCAAAGAAAGATTTATCCCTTCCCGATTTTGGAGGGAAAACAATTCTTGTTGCAGAGGATGTCGACACAAATTTCTATCTGATCAAGACAATGCTCAATAAGCTGAATTTAAATATTTTACACGCATCTAACGGCCTGATTGCACTTGATTTGGCAGTGGAACACCAACCTGATTTGATCATCATGGACATTCAAATGCCTGAGATGGACGGAAGTGAAGCTTTTAAGCAAATCAGACATCAAAAGTTATCAATGCCCGTTATTGCAATCACAGCTTTTGCCATGCTTGGCGAAGAAAGACAATACCTTGATATGGGTTTCGATGCTTACCTCAGTAAGCCGCTGAGCCTTGATAAACTCGTCGATTTATTAGTTGTTTTTTTACAGCCCACAAATCCCAAGTAAAAAAACAAGTCGCTCCACACCAATTTCCTTTGTAATTTAGCCACAAAAACAGGCTTAAATGGAGCGTAACCTGCTCGAAAATAAAATTGAATTTCTCAAAGGCGTTGGTCCCAAAAGGGCTGAATTGCTGAATAAAGAACTTGATATTTATACTTTTGGCGACCTGCTCTTTCACATCCCTTTTCGTTATATCGACAAAAGTCAGGTTCATAAAATAAGTGATGTTAAGAGTGATCAGGTTTATTATCAGCTGATCGGACAGGTAACTCAGATGCAATCACATGGTAAACAACGTATTACGCGTATTTCAGCAAATTTCATAGACGATAGCGGTAGCATCGAACTGGTTTGGTTCAAAGGTCTAAAATGGATCCATACCCGCTTTGAGCCCGGAAAAAAATACGTGCTTTTTGGAAAGGCCTCCGTTTTCAATAATCAATTCAACTTTGTTCATCCGGAAATAGAAGATTATCAGCCCGATATAATTCCGGTAGGCGAAAGCCTGGAAGGCGTTTACAGCACCACCGAAAAACTGAAAAACAACGGATTGGGAAGTAAACAACTGGCCAAACTGATTAAAAACCTGCTGAACCAGCTCAACCAAACAGTTGCCGAAAACCTTCCAAAAAGCATTTTGGAGAAACATCGTTTGATGGACAGAAACCAAGCGCTTGATCAGATACATCTTCCACGAAACCAAAAAGACTTGCAGGCCGCAAACCTGCGCCTCAAATTTGAAGAGTATTTTTTTATGCAGTTAAATATGCTGCTACGCAAACGAAAACGCGAAACCATTTCTAAAGGCGTTGTATTCCAGAAGGTTGGAACACTTGTAAACTTATTTTACAAACATTATCTGCCGTTTTCGCTAACAAACGCCCAAAAAAAAGTGATTCGTGAAATCAGGTACGATCTGGGTTCTGGCCATCAAATGAATCGCCTTTTGCAGGGTGATGTTGGAAGCGGTAAAACAATTGTAGCCCTGATGATTATGCTCATCGCACTGGATAATGGATACCAGGCTGCTTTGATGGCTCCCACCGAAATACTTGCAACGCAGCACTTTCATTCTCTCAAAGAATTACTGATAGATATGCCTGTTAAAATTGCCTTGCTAACAGGTTCTACTAAGGCACGCGATCGCAAACCAATCCATGAAGGCCTCGAAGATGGAAGCCTGCAAATCATCATCGGCACACATGCGCTGATCGAAGAAAAGGTAAAATTCAAGAACCTGGCTCTAACGATCATTGACGAGCAACATCGTTTTGGTGTTGCTCAGCGGGCAAGATTTTGGGAGAAAACTTCCAACCCGCCACATATGTTGGTAATGACAGCTACACCCATACCGCGCACACTGGCAATGACGCAATATGGCGATTTGGATATTTCTGTCATCGACGAACTTCCTCCCGGTCGGAAGCCTGTGAAAACAATTCACCTTTACCAAAGCCAAAGGTTGCGTCTGATCAGTTTTATGAAAAAACAAATTGCCGAAGGTCGGCAAGTTTATATGGTTTATCCATTAATTAAAGAATCAGAAAAACTCGATTTGATTCACCTTCAGGAAGGATACGAAAGTTTGCTCCGCGATTTTCCTGAGCCTCACTACCGCATATGTGTCGTACACGGACAAATGAAAGCAGAAGATAAAGCATTCGAAATGCAACGTTTTATCAAAGGACAAGCTCACATTATGGTTGCTACCACAGTGATAGAAGTTGGCGTGAACATCCCTAATGCCAGCGTGATGGTCATCGAACATGCTGACCGTTTTGGTTTGTCGCAGTTGCATCAACTAAGAGGCAGGGTAGGAAGAGGAGCAGATCAATCTTATTGCATTTTGATGACTGATTATAAACTTTCGGCCGACGGACGCAAGCGCATGGCAACCATGGTGCGCACTACCGACGGTTTTGAAATTGCGGCAGTAGATCTTGAACTGAGAGGTCCGGGCGAAACTCAGGGCACGCGACAATCAGGCCCGGTGGGTTTAAAAATTGGAAACCTGATCAGGGATGAAAAACTTATAAAACAGGTAAGAATTATTGTAAGCCAAATACTTGATGATGATCCCAGACTTATGAAATCAGAAAATCAAAACACAAAAGCTTATTTGATATCACAATTCCAACAAAACTTCGACTGGGGTCAGATTGGTTAATCATTGAAGAAAATCCTTCCTGTTGCATCTTCATGATACATGACAGATTGACATTAATTCGTACTTTTGTGGCCTAAATAAATCTGACAATTCGAAATATCCAGGCGACACAAGCGTTTGGTTTTAACAATTAGCTGAAATCCATGAAGATATCCTACAACTGGCTCAAAAAGTATATTGATTGCGACCTCCCGGCTGAGGAAGTAGCACAGGTATTAACTGCAACAGGATTGGAAGTTGAAGACATCATTCCTTTCGAATCCATCAAGGGAAGCTTAAAAGGCATCATAACAGGTGAAGTGTTAACTTGTACACAACATCCTAATGCTGACAGGCTAAGCCTAACAACTGTTAATGTTGGTAACGAAACTCCCTTAGCTATCGTTTGTGGTGCTCCCAATGTTGCCGCCGGACAAAAAGTACTCGTTGCCACCATCGGCACAAAACTTTACAGCGGAGAGAGCAGCTTTGAGATTAAAAAAAGTAAAATCCGTGGTGAAGTTTCTGAAGGAATGATTTGTGCCGAAGATGAATTAGGACTGGGATCTTCACATGATGGTATTATGGTGCTTCCTGCTGACACACCAATTGGCATTCCGGCTTCCAATATTTATGAAATTGAAGAAGATATAGTTTTTGAGATTGGCTTGACGCCAAATCGCTCAGATGCCATGTCGCATATCGGTGTTGCCAGAGATTTGGTTGCAGCCCTCAATCATCGCGAAAGCGAAAAGAAATACAAGCTTCAAATGCCTGATGTTGAGAGATTTTCAATTGACAACCAAAACCTTGATATCACTATTAAAATCGAAAACGCAGAGGCCTGTCCCCGATATTCAGGTGCTACTATAAGTGGCTTAAATGTTGAACCCTCGCCAGAATGGATGCAAAACAAATTGAAAGCAATTGGCGTAAGACCTATTAATAACATTGTGGATATCACCAATTATGTGTTGTTTGAAACTGGCCAACCCCTTCATGCTTTTGATGCACAAGCCGTTACAGCTAACAAAATTATTGTTAAAATGCTGGATGAAGGCACTCCCTTCGTGACGCTCGATGAGCAGGAACGTAAACTTACTGCCAACGATCTGATGATCTGCAATGCAGAAGCACCAATGTGTATCGGAGGGGTTTTTGGCGGACTGCATTCGGGAGTGACTGAAAAAACCAAGGCTATTTTCCTCGAAAGTGCCTGTTTTGACTCACGCTTCATACGAAAAACTGCCCGTCAGCATGGCCTGCAAACTGACGCATCCTTCCGTTTTGAGCGTGGTGCCGACATTAATATCACCATTTATGCCTTAAAACGTGCGCTGATGTTGATGAAAGAAATTGCAGGAGGAGCGATTAGTTCTGAAATAAAAGATGTACTTGCCAAAACTATTGAGCCAACAAAAGTGAAGCTGTCATATGCCTACCTGAATAAGCTTGCCGGACAAGTTATACCAACAGATGCCGTGGTATCCATTCTCGAGGATCTGGGAATGAAAATCCTGAGCCATACCGCTGAGGCTGTTGAAATGGAGGTGCCCTCCTATAAGGTTGATGTTTATCGTCCGGCTGATGTGGTAGAAGAAGTGCTTCGTATCTTTGGCTATAACAATATTCGTATTCCTGAAAAAGTGAATGCAGCTGTGCATGCCGGCCACAATTACAACACAGATAAGGTGCAGCAGCAAATTGCTGATATGATGGCATTTAATGGTTTTAAGGAAGTGATGAACAATTCGCTTACCAAGTCAGCTTATACCATAAAACATCCTGCTTTTGATGAAAATCAAAATGTAAAAATCCTCAATCCACTTAGTAATGAGTTGGACGTGATGCGACAAAGCCTGGTTTTTGGACTACTCGAAACCATCAGCTATAACCAGAATCGCAGAATTCCTAACTTGAAAATATTTGAGTTTGGAAGTGTTTATCACTATGATAACCAGAAAAACAGCACGACAGAAAAAGCCCTTGCTCCTTATCAGGAACACACCCATCTCGATATGGCCATTATTGGTCTCAGGGAGGAAGAAAACTGGAATCACACTGATCAATCCGTTGATTTTTACGACCTTAAATTTTATGCAGAGGGAGTGCTGACAAAATTAGGATATGACCTCACGCAGTTTAAAATACAAGCCATTGATAGTGAGTTATATGATTTTTCACTGAAATACGAATTGAACGAAAAAGTTTTGTTGCAGATTGGAAAACTAAGCTCAAAAACACTCAAACTGGTTGATATCGACAAACCGGTATTTCATGGCAGCATGGACTGGACTGCCTTGATGAAAATTTACCAGAAAAAACAAATCAAACAATACACAGCTGTGTCAAAGTTTCCTGCCGTGCGTCGCGATTTGGCAATGCTTTTCGATCAATCTGTCAGCTTTCAGGAAATCAGAACAGTTGCCAGCCAGGCAGAAAAAAAACTCCTAAAATCAGTTGGCATTTTTGATGTGTATGAAGGCGAAAAGATTCCAAAAGGGAAAAAATCCTATGCCTTGAGTTTTGTGTTGCAGGATAGCGAAAAAACACTGACCGACAAGCTCATCGAAAAATGTATGAGTCGCATACAACAAGCGCTTGAACAGCACTTTGATGCTAGTTTGAGGGAATAAAAATTGTAGAAAACAATAAAAAAGCGTAATTTTAACAGGATTAAATCAGCTTATGGAACTTCAGTCGATCAAGCAACGTTTTGGAATAATCGGACACGATCCTTTTCTGGAACGATCCATACATATTGCCGTTCAGGTTGCTCCTACCGACCTCACGGTATTGATTACCGGGGAAAGCGGAACAGGTAAAGAAGTTTTTCCAAAGATCATTCATCAGGCCAGCGCACGCAAACATGGTTCGTATATTGCTGTAAACTGCGGCGCCATTCCCGAAGGGACTATCGACTCCGAACTGTTTGGTCATGAAAAAGGATCATTTACAGGAGCCCACGAAGCCCGAAAAGGTTATTTTGAAGTAGTTGATGGTGGTACAATTTTTCTGGATGAGGTGGCCGAGCTGCCACTCTCGACGCAGGTAAGACTTTTGCGCGTGCTCGAAACAGGTGAGTTTCTGAAAGTAGGTTCCTCCAAGGTAATCAAAACCGATGTGCGAGTGGTTGCAGCCAGCAACGTTAATATACCCGAAGCCATTGCCAAAGGCGAATTTAGGCAGGATTTGTTTTACAGGCTAAATACGGTTCCGATCATGATTCCTCCGCTGAGGGAAAGAAAAGATGACATCCTGATGCTATTCAAAAAATTTGCAAACGACTTTGCAGAAAAGTATCGGATGCCCCCACTAAAACTGACCGATGAAGCCATTCATATGCTCGAATCCTATCGTTGGCCCGGTAATATCCGACAGCTTAAAAATGTTACAGAACAAATTTCGATTATCGAAAAAGAAAAGCTCATCGATGCTCCCATGCTAAAGTTATATCTTCCTGCCGATCACGCCAACTCGCTGCCTGTGCTTTACAAAGGACAGGAAGAAAAAGAAAAGCTCTCGGAACGCGACATACTTTATAAGGTGCTTTTCGACATGAAAAAAGATATTTTGGATTTGCGTAAAACCATGTCAGAAATTATTTCGGCCAAAGGCGTTAACGATGATTTTGAGCACAGCAATAATCAGCTGATACGGCAATATACTGATGATCTGGATGATTTTGAGAACGAACACCTTCCAGAGATTCAAATTCAAGATGCTGATGATGATAAATCAAGCTTTCAACCATCAGAAGTTATTAATGAAAATCTTTCGCTCGAGAAAACAGAGATCGACATGATCAGAAGAGCCCTCGAAAAACACAAAGGAAAACGTAAAAGCGCTGCCCAGGAATTGGGCATTAGCGAACGAACGCTCTACCGTAAAATTAAAGAATACAACATTAATCTTTAATCATGCCTAAGCTTAATATCATCTGCAAACTACAGCTCATTATCCTGTTTCTGATCAGCTTACCTTTGATGAACGGCTGTGGTGTTTATTCCTTTACGGGAGCCTCCATACCAGCCGAGGCTAAAACCATTTCGGTACAGTATTTTCAGAATAACGCCCTGCTGGTGGAACCTCTGTTGAGTGATGAATTCACCAACGGACTCAGGGATCGTTTTATGAATCAGACACAACTAAATATGGTAAACCAAAATGGTGATCTTGCGTTTGAAGGAGAAATAACTGAATACCGCACCACTCCTGTAGCTATCCAGAGTGACCAAACTGCAGCACTTAATCGACTTACTATTACTGTAAATGTGCGTTTTACAAATAAATTTGAAGAAAGTAATAACTTTGAAACCAAGTTTACGCAATACAAAGAGTATCCAAGCGAGCAAGACTTAAATGCAGTAAAACAAACACTAATAACTGAAATAGTGGAAATGCTTGTTGATGATATTTTCAACAAATCTGTTGTAAACTGGTAAATAAAACCTTATGGATAAAGCCACTTTCATTAGCTTCCTCAGGGAACCAGAAAAACTGAACAAAGAAAGCGCCAATGACTTGATGGAACTAGCCATGCAGTTCCCTTACAGTGGTATCGTCCAAAGTTTGCTGGCCATGAATATGTTCAAAATAAACCATATTGTTTACGACAGTCAGCTAAAACTGTCAGCCAGCCTCGTACCCGACCGAAACATACTCAGGTTGCATATCAGCAAGATTGCTCAACTGAGGGTAGTACCTGATCTACCGGATGAATACCGTAAAGCAAAAAGAGCTCCTGCCGGTGACACCATAAAAACTACTGAAACTCCAGTTGAAAAAACTGAAGAACCTATTGTAAAAGAAAATCTGGTTGCAAAAGAAGATCCGGAAACCCCTCACGATGAAGCAAAAGAAACTGTTGTTGAACAAGAAAAAAGCAAACAAAACAAAACAGATCAGGTAAATATAGAGGCTATACCTGATGCCAGCAACGAGCACAAAAAACAATCATTAGAAGAACTCAAAAGGATATTGGCAGAGCGTATCAGAGCCATTGAACAAGAAAAAAAAAGCCAGCAAAAAGGACAAAAACAAGGAATACCTCCTTCAAAAAAGGCCTTAATCGACAAGTTTATCGCCGAAAATCCTTCCATTTCGCGCCCCAAGCCTGTATTTTATAATCCGGTCACTTTTGCTCAAAACAGCGTAGTTGATCAGGAAAATATTGTAAGCGAAACACTGGCCAAAATTTACCTCAATCAGGGGCATCGCGAAAAAGCTATTTCAATCTTTGAAAAATTAAGTTTGAAATATCCGGAAAAAAGTAGTTATTTTGCAGCCCTTATTAAAGAAACCAAGAAACATTAAACGTTAAATAAAAGAAAATGTACGTATTCATCTCTATTTTAATCCTGATTATAAGCGTTTTATTGGGTTTAATTGTATTAGTTCAAAATTCTAAAGGTGGCGGATTAGCCTCTAATTTTTCCTCCTCAAACCAGTTTATGGGTGTGCGTCAAACCGCTGACTTTTTAGAAAAAGCCACCTGGTCGATGGCAGTTGCCTTATTGGTTTTAAGTTTGGTTGCTACAATGGCAATCCCAAAATACAATGCTGCTGATGGCCAGTTCGACACTGAATTACGCGAGCAGATAGAACAAACAGCTCCGGTTGATTTTCAGGTGCCACCACCACAGGATATCGAAGAATAAGTTTCTTATCAAAAAAAGATCTAAAAATGTCAGAATGTCACAACATTCTGACATTTTTTTTATGTTTTGGCTTTGGCACAAAATATGACAGCATCAGTGAGTCCCACACTGGGATATAAGATGATTGAATAACTTAAAAAAATAGATTTATGGGAAAATTAACGCTTAAACCTTTAGCCGATCGCGTGGTAATAGAACCCGCAACCGCTGAACAAAAAACTGCCAGTGGTATTATCATTCCTGATACAGCCAAAGAAAAACCACAAAAAGGTACTGTAATAGCAGTTGGCCCTGGCACTGCTGATGCACCTCTCACCGTGAAAGAAGGTGATCAGGTACTGTATGGCAAATATGCCGGCACAGAATTCACTATCGATGGTAATGAATACCTTATTATGCGTGAATCAGACATAATAGCAATCATCTAAAAATTAGCAATTAACTCTAAAATAATAAACCTATGGCAAAAGACATCCTTTTTAATCTTGAAGCCCGCGACAGCCTTAAAAAAGGCGTTGACGCACTTTCGAACGCAGTAAAAGTAACACTTGGACCTAAAGGTCGTAATGTTATTATTGAAAAATCATACGGCGCTCCTCAAATCACCAAAGACGGCGTTACAGTGGCAAAAGAAATTGAGCTTACCGACCCTGTCGAAAATATGGGCGCTCAAATGGTTAAAGAAGTTGCTTCAAAAACCAACGATTTGGCTGGTGATGGAACAACTACAGCTACCGTGCTTGCTCAGTCAATCATCACTACAGGACTTAAAAACGTGACTGCAGGTGCCAATCCAATGGATTTGAAAAGAGGCATCGATAAAGCAGTTACTGAAGTAATCAAAGCGCTTAACAGCCAAACCCAGAAAGTGGGCGACAGCAACGATAAAATCAAACAAGTTGCCGCAATTTCTGCTAACAACGACCTTACAATCGGCAGTTTGATTGCCGAAGCTATGAGCAAAGTTAAACAGGAAGGCGTTATCACTGTTGAAGAAGCAAAAGGCATCGAAACTTATGTTGACGTAGTAGAAGGTATGCAATTCGATCGCGGTTACATTTCACCCTATTTTGTGACTGATGGAGAAAAAATGGAAGCCGTTTATGAAAACCCTTTCATCCTGATCTACGACAAAAAAGTTTCGGTAATGAAAGACTTGCTGCCTATTCTCGAGAAATCAATGCAGGCTGGCAAACCACTCATTATCATTGCCGAAGATGTTGAAGGCGAAGCACTCGCTACCTTGGTTGTTAACCGCCTGCGCGGATCATTGAAAGTTGCTGCTGTAAAAGCTCCAGGCTTTGGTGATCGCAGAAAAGAAATGCTGGAAGACATAGCCATTCTTACTGGTGGAACAGTTATCAGCGAAGAAAAAGGTTACCGGCTCGAAGACGCTACACTCGATATGTTGGGTGAAGCCGAAAAAGTAACAATTGATAAAGAAAATACTACCATCGTTAGCGGACGTGGCGCTAAAGAAAACATCGAAGCACGTGTAGCTCAGATTAAAAATTTCATCGAAACCACTACCTCCGATTACGACAAAGAAAAACTTCAGGAACGTTTGGCCAAACTGGCCGGAGGTGTTGCTGTGATTTACGTAGGTGCAGCAAGTGAAGTAGAAATGAAAGAGAAGAAAGATCGCTTTGAAGATGCTTTGGCTGCCACTCGTGCCGCCATCGAAGAAGGTATCATCCCAGGCGGTGGCGTTGCTTTTATCCGTGCCATCGAAGTTCTTGCTGATATGAAAGGCGAAAATGAAGACGAAACAACTGGTATTGCCATCATTCGTCGTGCGCTGGAAGAACCTCTCCGTCAGATTGTTGAAAATGCAGGTATGGAAGGCTCTGTTGTCGTGAACCGCGTGAAAGAAGGCAAAGGCGACTTTGGATTCAATGCCCGCACCGAACAATACGAAAACTTGTACGAAGCAGGTGTGATAGATCCTACAAAAGTTACCCGCATCGCCCTCGAAAATGCAGCCTCTATTGCTGGTATGCTGCTTACCACAGAGTGTGTTCTGGTTGAACATAAAGACGAAAATGCCCAACCTCAAATGCCACCAATGGGTGGAGGCGGAATGCCCGGAATGATGTAATATTATTCATCACAATATTTTCTTGTAAAACCGGTTCTGTTTTCAGTACCGGTTTTTCTTTTGTCTGGCAACACAAATGTAACAGCTACATTTTTATTACCTTTGTCAGGCATGCTATATATCAATCGATTCGCTATGAAAAAAATTCTTTTTACAAGCATTTCACTAATCATAATGCTTTTTTTCAACACGGCTTTTGCTCAAACCAAAACAATTCCATTCGATGCGGAAGCCAAAAAAATCAAGTTTCAGCGAGTTATAGAAGAGGAAGGTGACCAAATGGAACTTTTCAATCGCTGCATTTTTTGGCTCAATGATTACTACAAAGATCCTGTGCGTGTTACAACCGTGCGCGATGCGCCTTCAGGAAAAATTATGGGAAAACACACCATACGGTTAAAATATATAGATGACAAAGGCATAGAACAAACCGGTCCGACTGTGATTTATGAATTTACGATAGAGGTAAAAGACAATCGCTATCGTTATACCATTACTGAGCTTATGCTGAAAACAGCATCCCGATTCGAAATTGAACGCTGGCTCGATAAAGAAGATTCAGCTTATGATCCGCGTTGGGAAGATTATCTGGATCAAATAGCCGAATACGTTGAACAATGGAGTACATTTTTAATTGAAAAAATGAAACCCGAACCTGTCCCGGTTGAAGATGAGTGGTAAAAAACTATTTGAGTGTTTCTTTGATTATGAAACTTTTATTCCGTTATTTTGTTGGAGTATTTTGATTACAAAGATGCGTAACCAACAACAAGGCATCCATGAAAAGAAAACGCGATATCATAATTAAAGGCTTTTCCAAACTTCTCAAAGAAGAAAAGCTAAAGCTGGTTGCGGAATATTTCGAAAATCCAGGTGAGGTTATAAGCCTGCTTAAAAGTTTTTGGCATACCGATGAAAAACAGCAAAAGCTTTTTGATGAATTCAGTGAGAACACCATCACTAATTTTTATATTCCTTATGGTATTTCTCCCAACGTAATCATCAATGGCCGTAACTACCTTGTTCCCATGGTAATTGAAGAAAGCTCTGTAGTTGCCGCAGCTTCGGCAGCAGCCAAATTTTGGAGCGAACGTGGAGGGTTTCATGCAGAAATTCTTGATGTAAAAAAGGTCGGACAGGTTCATTTTAGCTGGAATGGAAAACCAGAAACGCTGTTGCAATTGATGCCTCAGCTAAAAGATCACCTTATTCGTTCGGCTAAGCCCATAACCGCTAATATGGAAAAACGAGGTGGCGGTGTGCTTGATATCGAACTGGTAAACATGACAGATAAGCTCGAAAATTACTACCAATTACTGGTAACTTTTGACACCCGCGATTCAATGGGTGCCAATTTTATCAATTCGGTACTCGAAGAATTTGGCCAAAGCCTCCGGCAGTTCCTTTCTGAACAGATTCAACTCACAATTGAGGAAAGACAGGTAGAAATTATAATGGCAATTCTTTCGAATTATACTCCTGAATGTGTCGTTAAAATCTGGGTAGAATGCCCAATAGATGCATTGGAAAATGTAGATGAAAAACTATCTGCAAGGGCTTTTGTGCAAAAATTTGAAAAGGCAGTAAATATCGCTCAGATTGATACTTACAGAGCCACAACGCACAACAAGGGAATTTATAATGGCATTGACGCTGTGGCCATTGCAACAGGAAACGACTTCAGAGCTATTGAGGCTGCCGGTCATACTTATGCTTCGCGAAATGGTCACTATCAAAGCCTTTCGCGTGTTGAAATTGAAAACAATACCTTCAGATTTATCCTGGAAGTTCCACTTGCGGTTGGAACGGTTGGCGGACTTACCAGTTTGCATCCTCTTGCCAAACAATCGCTCGAATTATTGGGCAATCCTACTGCTACAGAGTTGATGATGATCGCGGCAGTGATGGGTCTTGCCAATAATTTTTCAGCGGTAAAATCACTTACAACTACTGGCATTCAGGCTGGTCATATGAAAATGCATCTCTTTAATATTCTCAATCATTTTAAAGCCAGTGAAGCCGAAAAGTCTGCTGCTGTGAATCACTTTAAAGATCAAAAAGTTTCATTCTCCAGCGTTGGAAAATACATTGCTTCACTTCGCAGCTAAGTGGATAATATACAAACATTTAAAGCAAACGGCAAACTCCTGTTAACAGGAGAATACCTCGTACTTTACGGTGCATTTGCTCTTGCAATGCCCGTAAATAAGGGACAACAAATGGAAGTGCAAACTATAAAAACAAGTAATCAAGCTGAAGTGATATGGGAAGCGCACAAACCAGGAGGGTTATGGTTTAAGTCACGATTCAAACTGCCAGATTTATCGGTTGTAGAAACAAGTGATGCGAAAGTGACCAACAAATTACAAATGATTTTAATCACTTTGAAGCAATTAAATCCAACAGCATTCACCAAAAATTTATCCTATCACTTTAAAACACAGATGAATTTTGAACCGGAATGGGGCTTTGGAAGCAGCTCAACGCTAATTGTCATGCTCTCGCGATGGGCTAAAGTAAATCCCTATACCCTGCTCAATTTCTCCATTGGCGGATCGGGATACGATATTGCCTGCGGGATGACTTCGCAACCTATTATATATCAATTAAAAGGCCTTCAACCACAACATCATCCCATAAACTTCGACCCGCCTTTTAAATCAAACTTATATTTTGTTTATCGAGGCAAAAAACAAGACAGTGCAAAAGCTATCCGTAAATTTAAGGAAGAAACCCCCTCAGAAAAAATTCAGGAAGCAGTTGAAAGCTTGAACAAAATCACTGAAAAAACACTAAAGTGTGATGATTTTGATGAATTTTGCGATTTAATGCAACAACACGAAACACTGATTGCTAAGCTTACCGGATTAACACCAATAAAATCCTATTATCCTGAATTTGAAGGCTTAATGAAATCTCTTGGCGCATGGGGAGGCGACTTCTTACTGGCTGCTTCCCGGCGTGATGAACAAGAACTAAAATACTACTTTCAGCAAAACAAATTAAATCCTGTATTTAGGTACGACGATTTAACGATTAAAGCCCATTGAAGATGCATGATTTGGAAAACAAATGGCTTTTGGAAGCCACACAGGCTAATTCTGAAATTAATGGCAGCCTTTCGTGGCAAAGTCCATCCAATATTGCGCTCGTAAAATATTGGGGAAAACATGGCACGCAACTGCCAAACAATCCATCTATTTCATTCACTTTAAGCGAATCGCGCACCGAAACAACAATTCATTATTCGTCCCGAATCAATAATAAAGCAATAAGTTTCTATTTCGACGGAAACGAAAACCTTGCATTTGGTCAAAAAATCGAGAAGTTTTTGGCAACCATAAAGCCGTTTTTTCCTTTTCTGGAGCAGCTTCACCTCAAAATTGAGAGCCGCAATACTTTCCCACATTCCTCAGGCATAGCATCCAGCGCATCGGCCATGAGTGCTCTTGTGATGGGTATGCTTGAGCTGGAAACAAAAATTAGTAACCGGCCTTTTGACTTTATTAAAGCATCTTGGTTTTCTCGTTTGGCCTCCGGAAGTGCCTCACGATCAGTATATCCTCATGCTGCTTTGTGGGGAAAAACTTCAGCACTATCCGAAAGTTCTGATCACTATGCAATTCCACTACAAAAGTATTTACATCCTGTTTTCCTGAATTTTCGCGACAGTATTTTAATTGCAGATGCTGAGAAAAAAGCTGTTTCAAGTCGCACAGGACATGCCCTTATGGATGGCAATCCCTATGCGCAAGCAAGGTACCAAACAGCGAATCAAAACACTATTGAATTACTAAACGCTTTGCAAAAAGGTGACTTAGAGCATTTTATTCAAATTACTGAATCTGAAGCCTTGCAATTACACGCTTTAATGATGAGTTCAAAACCTTCATTTATCTTAATGAAGCCCAATAGCTTAAGTATTATTTCTGCCATTCAGCAATTCCGAAAAAGCACCCAGATTCCAGTTTGTTTTACTTTGGATGCCGGACCAAATGTACACCTGCTTTACCCTGAAAATTACAGGGAAAAAGTATCAGATTTTATTCAAAATGAGTTAGTAAAATGGTGTCAAAATGAATATTGGATCGACGACAAAACCGGTCTTGGCCCCTCGCCTTATTAAGAAATGAGCACACAAAATAAATCATACCCCGGAAAAATCATGTTATTCGGAGAATACAGCATCATCTGTGGCTCTAAAGCATTGGTTATTCCTTATGATAAAGTAAGTGGCTGCTGGGAATATCAGGCAGCTGACAATTCAATACCTGCTTCTGTAAAAGATTCGCAAAATGGACTTAGAAAACTGCTTCACTATTTAGTTTCTAACGAAAGTACTTCAAATATAATTGATCTTCAAAGTTTTACCAGAGATATAGAATCTGGTCTATATTTTAGTTCCAACATTCCACAGCAATACGGTCTTGGCAGTTCAGGTGCATTGGTAGCCGCAATTTATGAGCGCTATAAATGGCATGAGGAGCATAATTTGGTGCAACTTAAAGTAAATCTTGCACTAATTGAATCAGCTTTTCACGGAAACAGTTCGGGTATTGATCCGCTTTGCTGTTATCTTAACGAAGCTGTTTATATCGATCAAAATGGGACACCAAAAACGATTCAATTATACAACACTCCTAAACTTTCTGTTTTTCTGATTGATACAGGCATAAGCTCATCAACGGAACCTTTGGTTTCCTTTTTCAGAGAAAAACTACTTCATTATTCGTTTTATAAAAAATTCAGTAATTTATATATCCCTCTGGTAAACAATGCCATTGAAGATTTCATCCATCAAAACAGCAGCGCCCTGCTTAAAAAAATGGAAACCATTAATTCCTTTCAATTTGACGCCTTTGACAAAATGATTCCCGATTCAATGCAACCATTTTTTAAACCTGTTTCTTCCAGGCCATTTCAGCTTAAAATTTGTGGCTCAGGAGGGGGAGGTTATTTGTTGGGTTTTACAGATAAAATGGAAGAAACCAAGTTGTATTTCGATCCCTATAAACTTCCATTACTATTTTTATAGGCAGCTAATCAAACGGTTAATAATCCATTCTTTTTGTATCTAAAACAAATTCGTCTCCAGGCAGATAGATACTCAGCGTCATGTTTTGGGCACCCAACAAACCGTTTTTCTCCCTTTTATCTTTGTGCGAATTTTGAAGCACAACAACCTGAGACAACCCGCGCACATATGCCCTATTGTCAGCCACCAAAATTGCTGTTGACTCATCAATGCCTATCAACAGCTCGTCAGGATTTTCGATAGCGGCAGCCATCAAACGGTTCATGCGCATTCTTTTCACAAAATGTTGATCAATAATCGCGTGCTCGATTAAACCTAATCCTTCAGTTATTTCAATATTATTGGCTTCTATGGTACGGTATTCTCCGGTATATTTTTCATATTTGAGTTCGTTACCTGTAATCATTTTTTTACTTTGAACTGCAGCACCGGCGCTTGTTCCGGCGATTGTTGCCCCATTATGATAGGCGTCTAAAATAGCCTGATGCAATGGCGAATTACCCACAATTTCCATAAACTTAGTTTGATCACCACCAGGCAAATAGATGATCGCCGCATTTCGCACCGAATCAAGTCGCGAAGCCGTCATGTCAGAATCTTGCCGCAAATTAAAATTTACAATCCTGTCGAAACCTTGATTTTTAAATGAACGCCAGGCATAATAATAAGCCGTATCCGGTTCACTGCTCGACATGGGCAAGACAATACCATAATCCTTTTGCTTGTCAATCCCCGCTACTTCAATGATATCCTGAATCATGGCTGCAGGTCGTTTCCCTCCTCCGATAATGTACAGTTTGCCATTTTTAGTTTGCGCAATACCGGCTTGCGATTGAGTAAATCCATCAGTTCCTTTAAAAACAAACAAAAAAATCAGACCAAAGTAAATGAACCACTTCATATTTTATTGAATTTAAAAACGTTGAAATAATTGTTTTCAATGCTTATTTTTAGCAGAAAACACCCTGCTGATAAGGTGTTGATATCGATAGTGCCACCCGCGCCAACAACTCCCATAAGCTGTGTTTTACCGCTCGAATCGAAGATATGAAATACTTTTCCTGCCAAATATCCCGGCAAATAAAGGCTGGTTGTAGCGGGATTTGGATAAGGAAGAAATTTTTGCACATCGTTTTCTGAGATGTTATTTGTCAGATCAATGACAAAAGGTGTAGTACTATCCAATAATTTATAGGTTAGCCTATCAAATCCGGCAATATTTCTTGGCCTGCCCGAACTTACAGCTGATTGATCCGTAATGCGTCCAAAAGTGTTGTTGTTGATGGCTAATATCCCGGGAAAATCTCCTGAAACGAGAAGTTCGTAGTTTTGATCATTGGCAAGAAAACGGGCATAATTACCTTCTGATAACCACAATCCAAAACCCAGATTTTCAGCAATCATGGCAAAGGGAATCCCTGTAGCAGCATTCTCATTATCAATAGCCTGTGAAAATGTATTGGGGATGACGATCATATTTTGCAGCAATCCAAGTCCACTTTTCAGATCAAGAAGGCCGTCATAACTGGCATATTCCTGTGCATAGTTTACAACGGCTATTTTACCGGCAAAGCGACTGTCGCCTCCAATCAGGGCTACCTGTTTATGGCCGTTTGTCATCTGTTCCATCAACAGCATGCCATTGGGTGTACCTTGCATAAAATCCATCAGTTTGAGGTACTCATTTTGGTAAAAAACAATTTTTTTCCAAGCTGATAATTTTTGCCGGATGATTTGATCATTACCATTTAAAGGATTGGCTTCAACCACCTCTACTTTGCACCCCTGATTCACAAGCTGCGCGACCAGGTTACTAACTCCCCCGTTTTCCTGATTTGTGATAAGTATCAGACTATCTGAGTTTTGGCCAAAATTGCAAAAATCAAGAATCAACTCCTGGTTATCGGTTAAGTCATCTGAACCGCTAAGCCAAAGTGGAATACCGTATGTTTCTGAACCTTCGTTTTCGATCATATTTTCATATCCTGTTACCTCCATGGTGTTTAAGTCAATTTCCGTTTGATGAATAAGTTGACTTACCAAAAGGTTATCTGCCAATAGTTTTTGTCCGCTTAGTCTGAAATTATTATTTTCTCCGGCTTGTATTATTGCCACAGCTCCTGTTCCATAAGTTTTACCGGATAAATCAGAATTAATGCAAAAAGCTGTTTTGTCGTCAACGGCAACTCCCAGTGGTGTTGCGTTTCCATCAAGATTCCATCTGCCCATAAAACCCATGACTCTCGCAAAACGCGCTCTTTCAGCCGTATGACTTTCAAAAATCATTTCAGGCATAAAACCAAAAAAATCATCTGCAAGGGTCATGTATTGGTTATACGGATTTTCAAGGGCTTCCTCAGGATAAACAGTTCCGTAGCGGGCAGTAAATAACACACCTGAAAGTATATGCAATCCGGCCGATGTACCAGCAATCACACCTCCATTTATAAATATTTCACTTACAGCATCCTGCAATACTGTATGCTTGTAACGACTGTAATAATCGTATTGATCACCACCTCGAAAAAAGACCACATCATAGGTAACCAAACTATCGTATAGTTGCTGTTGGTTGGCCGCTGATTGATTAGGAACTACAAAATTTCTGGCGTAAATTGCTCCACAGCTATTCATGAAATAATTTGGAAGCCATTCGCTTACGTCATTACTAACACCAATTATAGCCACTCTTTTTATGGATGATTCCGATACTGCCCAGGCATAAGGCTCATCGCTCCATCCACCTGCTGATTCACTACCGCCACCAACAAGCATAAGTTTGCCGGGGATAGACTGTGCAAGAGTTGCCAATCCAAATAATAATAAATGCAAGCACAGAAGTATAGTCTTAGGCATCGTATTTACAGATTAAGTTTTTAAAACGAGCATGTTTGATAAGTTTGGAAATAAGGGTAAAAAAAGCCCCGAAAAATCGAGGCTTTGAAAAATAACTGCTTCGCTTTATTCTTTAAATAATTTAAGCGTTTCAATAACACGATTAGCTTTTAGCACTGTTACAAAGTAAATTCCAGCCACAAGATTTGCCGTTGAAATTTTTTCTTCAGCATGCATTTTTCTATCGGCTACAACCTGGCCAAGTATATTCTGAATCCTGACCTGGTCAAAATCAGCACCAGCAATTGCAAGCTGTTCGTTAAAGGGATTAGGAAATACTTTTAATGCAGAAGCTTGTTCTTCAATCGTTCCAACTCCATCCCACAGTTCAAAACCACCATTTGCAATCAGGTTTTGTCCGCCTACTTCAAAGCTAACCTCGTCGATATAAACCGTTGCGTTGTCAACAAAACCATCATCGTCATAAAACTTAATCCAGGCATAGCCTTCCACAGCACCTTCCGGCACTGTACCCGTCCAACTGATGTTTTGCCAACTGTCGCCATCTTGTCCAAAAACAGGATCTTCGCCATAGATATCGCCTCCATCAGCATCATAAAATTCTGCATAAACCTTAATGCTAACTAATGGATCATTGTCAAAATACCAAAGACTGTAAGTGTATGATTCTCCTGCCGTTACATCAAAGGTATAGGAAAGCAGATAGGGTACTTCGGCTTGCAGCAAGACCGCTTTGCAGCTAAAATCGCCTGCATAAACATTCTCTGTTTCCGGAAAGAGATGGATATCCGCTCCCGGATTCACTTCATCAGTAAACCAGTCATTTGGCATTGATTGTGCCATTGCACCTGTTCCAAATAACAGTGCAAAAATTAAAGTAAGTAAAGATAAATTTTTCATAAGCATTGATTTTTATAGGTTAATAATTGGGTTGCATCATCTTAGGATATCAATCGTTATGGCATAAGCATTCACGCCTTCGAGCCATGGCTCAGCGTTTCCGCCATCCAGATCAGACCTGAATAAAATTCCATTGTTGTATCTGTCGGGTACATAAAGTTTCTCTTCATCCGGATCAACAGCAATTCCCCAACAAAACTTTTCATTAAAATAGCTATTGATATTGACCACTTGCGAACCATCCAAATTGGCCATAAAAACACCACCAACCCAGTCAGCATAATACAATTTTTGATGAGTCAAATCCAAAGCAATGGCTCCTGCATCAACGCCCGGGATAATCTGTTCGAGCCCTGTACCATCGCTATTAATGGTATAAACGCCTCCACTAAAATCATATTTATCATTTACAAAATAGATTTTTTGTGCAAGGCTATCATAAGCCATTCCAAGCGGCAGTTCCGGTGCTCCTGCAAAAGTGGCAAAAGGCTCCACATTGCTTCCATCAAGGTTACATCTTGAGATACCTCCTTCGATAGCCCAATATAATTTTCCTTCCACCACCACCATTCCATATGGGGCACTCACCAATGGCTCAGCATCTTCCGAGAGAAAAACCTCCTGGTTTTCACCATTCAAATCGTAACGATAAATAAAGCCATCAGTATCAGATACATAAACTTTAGCTCCTTGATAATCAATGGCAATGCCATAAGGTTTGTTAAGGCCTCCGGTGGGGAAATCGAAAACCACAGGAGGGTTCCCATCCAAACGAAGGTAGTGTACTTTGCCTGTGGAGCGGGATGTGTAATAAAGTGTGCGCACTTTTCCGGCATCAGGATCTGCCAAATTTAGTGGAAGCTGTTTCTGTAATTTGTTGTAATACAATGCTTCAAGAGGCTCAATGGTCAGGCTAATATTGTACAATCCCGGATTTTCAAGCACAAAAGGCTCAGGATTTTCGACGGTAGAAGTCTGGCCATTACCAAAATCCCACAAATAAGATTTGGCATTCACTGAAGTATTGGTAATGCTAATGGTGGCAGGTGCTAACTGACTGCTCGCCTGCACTTTAAAATCAGCAATACTACTCGCAGGCGGGATAGGTTGTTTGTCCTTTTCACAGGCATGAAACAAAACTCCCAAACCAAGGAGCAATAAACCAAGTATTATAATTCTTGTTTTCATAGCATCAGATTTTTAGCTTAATATCCGGTATTTTGGATCATACCTTCATGATTATTATTTTGTAATTCGACCAGAGGAATTGGAAACAACAGTTGATTTGCAGACGTTACGCCAGGCAAAACTTCCAGGGCTCTACCCGTTCTAACGAGCTCGAACCAACGTTTGCCTTCAAAAGCAAGCTCCCTTCTTCGTTCGGCTTCAATATCCATCAACAGTTCTTCGTAAGTATCACTACTTAACGCTGCTATCCCGGCACGCAAACGCAAAATATTGATATCATTTCTGATAGCTGCTTTTGAGCCTTGCAGTCTGGCTTCAGCTTCAGCCCTGATTAAATACATTTCAGCCAATCTGTAAACAGGTACATCATTCGCCATGGTAACCATATCGGGATATTTCAATCCATAAGGTGGATTTCCGGCAATGGTAGCATTTAGCCGAATGGTATCTTCCTGTGTGTAAGTGGCCACTAAATCAGCGGATGGCGCAACTTCATAGCGGCCACCTTGCGCTGTTGGGAAAAAGTACTCAGCCAAGCGGTTACCATCTTGCTCGTTGAAGAGCACTGTAAAAATAGCTTCTGATCCAGGTTCTCCGACGAACAAATCCGCAAAAACATCCTCTAAAGCATAATTCCCATTGATTAATGCTGTCGCTTTTGCTTTAGCCAGCTCGTAGTTACCCTGCGATAGCGCCACATCAGCCTGCAATGCCAGCACAGCTCCATTTGTAGCATAGCCCGGATTATTCACTGCGATTTTATCTTCGGCAAGCGCAAGATCTGTTAAAATAGCATCATAAACATTTTGAACCGGATCACGCGGTACATTCAGGTTATCGCCTAAATCGAGTGTTGGCAAAACTTTTATTGGCACAGGGCCAAACAAACGCACTAAATTATAATGTGCAAGTGCCCTTAAAAAGTAAAGTTGTGCAGCAGTACTCTCTTTTTCAACAGCATTCATATCAGCAATATCCGGTAATTTGTTGAGCACATAGTTTACCCTGTTGAGAAGATTATAGTGTGCATTCCACACAGACTCGACGATAATATTATCAGCAAGCAAGTTATTATTTTCAAATTGGCCGTATTCCTGTGTAGTGCCTTTCCAATCGAGGTTATCTGCTGCCAGATCTGGTATAATTACAAGGTATCTGCCATACATTCCTGTTTGCTGCAAAGCATTGTAGCATCCGGTAAGTGCTGTTTCCACACCGCGCTTGTTCGTGATAGCCTGTTCGCCATCAATATAATAAGTAGGGTCAACCTCCAGAATTTTTTCGCAACCTGCTATACCAATGAGGAACAGCAAACTAATTAAAGTATATAAAGTCTTTTTCATGGTAAAGGGGTTTTAAAATCCAACATTTAATCCTATCATAAACCGGCGTGATTGCGGATAAGTGAAAAAGTCCGTTCCTATTCTCAGGTTATCATTTCCGGCATAATTAATCTCGGGATCCATCCCACTGTAATTTGTAAAAGTGAGTAAGTTGTATGCTGACACGAAAAGCTTGAGGTTTGAAAGTCTTAATTTTTCAATGGTAGCTTTAGAGAAAGAATAACTCACCGCCAATTCTTTCAGCCGAAGGTATGATCCATCTTCGATGAACCTGGACGAATGCCTGTTATTGTTGTTCGGATCGGCCAATGTAGCACGCGGTATTGCTGTTTGATCTCCAGGTTGATGCCACCGATCAATAATCGCTGTCAACTGATTGTCCTCGCCTTTAAGGGATTCGATATAAACCCTGGTGCCGTTATAAATTTCATTTCCATAGCTAAACTGAAAAAACATGCGCATATTCCATTGCCTCCAGCGTAAACTATTATCAAATCCTCCGAATAAATCCGGATTAGGATCTCCTATTCGCGTGCGGTCATCAGCTGTGATCTCTCCATCTTTGTTTACGTCATCAAATACAATATCTCCGGTAGAAGGGTCAACCCCAAGCGAGCGAAAGCCATAAAAAATGCCCAATGGCTGGCCTTCTCCGATGTAATTACTGCCACGACCAATATTATCTATTGGCTGCCCGTTATACAGCTTTAAAACTTTATTTTTATTTGCTGTGATCGTCAACGTTGATGTCCACTCCAGTTTGTCATTTTTGATATTAATCGTCTGCAAGGCAACTTCCAGGCCTCGGTTTTCCATCTCTCCAATATTATCCCAAACAGCTGTGAAACCTGACGAAGGCGGTATGGGACGAGCAAGCAACAAATCAGTTGTGAGACTATAATAATAATCAAATGCAAGGTTTACCCTTGATTCCAATACTGCCAAATCAAAACCCAAATCCAACTGGCGTGAGGTTTCCCACTTCAGGTCGGGGTTCGGCATTTGTATTGGGAAAATGCCAGGCTGACGGTTGTAATTTCCACGACCATCAAAAAGCGAGAGCGAGGCAAAGCGAGAAATTTTATCATTTCCGGTATAGCCAAAACTACCTCTAAGTTTCAACTCATCGATAAAAGTTAGCTGATCCATAAAAGATTCTTCAGAGATGCGCCATGCAGCGGCCAAAGCCGGGAAAAATCCATACTTATTATTGGCTCCAAAATTGGAAGAGCCGTCGTAGCGTGCACTTGCAGTAAATAGGTAACGGTTATTAATATTGTATTTAATTCGACCGAAATAACTATTGGTTCGATCTTCAACTACACTCGAAGAAGCTTCGGTAATATTGGCAGCAGAAGTAAGGTATTGAAAATATTCGTTTGGAAAATCTGTTCCCCTCAGAAAAACTCTTTTGTCAAAGAAACGCTCATAGCTATAACCCAGCATAGCTTCGAGTGTATGATTTTCAAGCAATGATTTTTCGTAGCGAAGCAGGTTATAAGTATTAAAATTGGAAGCTCGGGTATTGGCATCAAAACCTAAGCCATTGTATTTCTTCCCCTGTCGTGTAGTAACAGGATCGTAGCTGTGTTCTTCGAGATTAAGGTAATCTATAGCCCATTTTGTTTCAAAACTCAGGCCATCAGCAATGAAATAATTAGCAAAAACGTTGGCAAGCGTACGAACATTCCTCAACTCGTTAACAGCTTCATTAGCAATGGCAACAGGATTAGCGTAAGGTCCGTCTTCGTTGTACGTACCATCTTGGCTGTAAACAGGATAAATGGCAGGTAACGAGATAGCATTGGGTAGCGGGCCATTGAGCGACTGATCACCCTCTACCCTGTTATTCAGGCTTGAACTCATTGAAACACCGGCCCCAATTTTAAAGCGATCATTTACCTGATGATCGATGTTCAGTCTTCCGCTTAAACGATTATAATCTGTGCCAATCAATACTCCCTCCTCATTCAGGTAGCTACCCGATAAAAAGAAAGTTGTTTTTTCGTTTCCTCCATTTGCTGACAGTTCGTAATTAGACATGATTGCTGAGCGAAACACTTCATCAAGCCAATTGGTATTCACTTTCGGGTTTTTAATCTCTTCGTCAGTAAAAATTGGAGGAGCTCCTTCATTCACTTTTTGCTCATTCCGATAGCGCATCCATTCAGAGGCGTCAAGCATCTCAAGTGTTTTTGATACTTGTTGAATACCCGTAGAAGTATTAAACTGAAAACGGGTCTTTTGCTTGTTACCTCTTTTTGTGGTGATAAGCACCACACCGCGAGATGCTCTCGCCCCATAAAGCGCAGTAGCAGCAGCATCTTTCAGGATTGTCATCGACTCAATATCGTTGGGATTGATATCTGAAATGGCATTGATGGTTTGGCCGCTGTACCCAATCTGACTGAAATCACCGCTCAAAACCGGAACGCCATCCACTACATAAAGCGGTTGATTATCAGCACTGATGGAGTTATTTCCACGAATCCTTACAGATACGCCGCCACCAGGAGTTCCGGAATTTTGGGTTACCTGCACACCGGATACCCTTCCCTGCAAGGCCACATCAAGATTGGCAACAGGAACTTCTTCCACATTGGACGGTTTAAAATCAGAAACAGACCCGGTTAAAAGTTTGCGGCTTTCGATACCAAAGCCTACAACAACAATTTCATCCAAGCCAACAAGGTCAGAAACAAGCTCGATATTAAAAACCCGCTGATCACCAATTGGCATTTCAACCGTTTTCATACCAACCAATGAAAACACGATGATACGATCGGTGCTATTAGTAGTTAAACTGAATTGACCATCAATATCTGTCACAGCCCCAATTGTTGTACCCTTGAAAAAAACATTCACTCCAGGCAAGGGAAGTCCGTCTTCGCGTGCAATTACTTGTCCTGTCAAAATAATTTCTTCAGGCTTTTGAATAAAAGAAGAAGCTTGTTGTGGTAAAGTTTTTACTACTAAATAATTTTCCACAACACTATAAGTTAGGTTTGTACCTTTTAAAACAACCTGCATAGCCTCATCCAGATTGACGTTGCTTAATTGTGTTGTTACACTATGATCAGGTTTGAACAATTCATTATTTAATAAAAACAACAAATCGGCCTTTTCAGCCACTTGCTGAACGGCTTCTGGTAAAGGCTCTTCCTGAAGATTCAGATCGAAGCGCATTTGCTGAGAAAACACACCAGCATGTAATTGAACAACGGCGGCAAAAGTTAATAACAGAAAGAGCTTCATGGCAATCAGTGTTGATTTTGAACAGGTTCGCAAAAACGATCCATGCCAGGGTAAAATTTTCTTCATATATTTGTCTGTTAGGTTAATATTGCTCGGCCAAGCCGGTGTATGTCTGATTAACTGATACAGGGAGGTGCTGCAACACCTCCTTTTTTCTAGTAAATAATTATACGGTCGCTTTCAACTTCATAACTTATGGATGTGGTTTCGGCTATCAGTGACAGGAGAAACTCCACTTTTCGACTGTTTTCAATCGCTCCGGTAAATTGTATCCCTGCTTTATCTTTATTTTTTATAACAATAGGAATGGCATACCACCTTTCGAGCCGTTTAACCAATTCACGCAATTCCATCGCTTTAAAATATAAAACATCATCTTTCCAGGAAGTATAAAGTCGTGTATCTACTTCTATTTTTTTTGCCTTATGGGTTACCACATCAACCTTAGCCTGCTCGCCCGGAGCAAGTGTAATGTGCTCGTTAGCTTTGGTTTTAACGCGCACTTTGCCACTAACCAGCGTGGTTTCAAGATTGGCATCCTCTTGATAAGCTGACACATTAAAAGCTGTTCCTAATACACTAACTTCTTGTTCTCCTGCCTCTACAATAAATGGCACAACAGAACTTACCACTTCAAAATAAGCCTCACCTTCCAGTTTTACGCGACGTTCTTCATCAGAAAACGACACCGGATAAGTGAGTTTGCTGGCAGCATTCATCGTTACTTTTGTTCCATCAGCCAAAACAAGCTGATACCGTGCTCCTGCCGGGACAATCAATTCGTGAAAAGTTGGTTGATCAGTGGTTTGTCCTTTGGGTAATTGCTTTGAATATGAAAGCATTTCGCCAGGCTGATTTTTTATTTCGTAAGTTAAGGCTTTCAGCTGCAATTGAGCAGTATCAAGAGCAATTACACTGCCATCAGCAAGTTTCAAGCTGGCTTTCTGCATTCTTTGAGGAAGCGCCTCTACCAAAGGCGACTTTTCTTGCTGATCGAGCTGGTCACTTTCATGAAGCAATAAGAATGTAATGCCAGCCAATACAAGAAATACAGCCGCCCACCTGAAAATTACGGAAAGGTTTAAAACAGGATTTTTTTTGTTTTTGATTTTCATCTGCATTTTATTCCATGCTTCGGGCACGTCGATATGATCGGTTAGTATTTGCCAGTGGATCCGCTCTAAAACCTCTTGAATCTGTTCCATTTCTGCCTCGCTCAGAGGATGCAATTTCAACCATGCTTCAAGCTGTTCTTGTTCGACAGGGTTGATTTTATGCAAGCTGGATTTCGCCATGAGATGCAATATCTCTTCCGGAATCATCTGTTCTGGATGTTGAGTATTCATAATTTAACGACAATTTAATTAAGAAAACGGGTGATTCATCTGGATTTTTTTTCCAGGAAATAATCTTGAAGTGCTTTATTATCGCGCAAAACTTTTAGGGCCAATTTTAAATTTGATTTCAGGGTATTAATGGTAATACCGAGTTTTTCTGCAGCTTTTTGATACGAATTGTTCTGAAGATAAACCAACTCAAGCGCAGCTCTGGATTTATCGGGGATTTTCTGGCAAGCCTGGGTAATTATTTGCTGTTCCTCATCATCCAAAATAAAATCGATGGCCTGCTTCACCTTTTCTTCCTCTATACCAGCAGGAGGCTTTTGCTGATTCTTGCTTTTTTTCAAGCTATTCAGGCAAGCATTTCTCACGGCAGTGTAAAAGTACGATTTGTAAGAAGTTTGAATTTGAAGATAATACTTATCCTCCCAAAACTTTACAAATATTTGCTGTACAACATCTTCGGCCTCCTGATTATCGTGCAAATAAAAAAAAGCTGCCAGGTATAAAGCTTTGTAATAACGCTCAAACAAGGCTCTGAAAGCCTTTCCAGGATCATGTTGAAAATGCAAGGTTAATTTTTTATCCTCCTGATTCATTTGCTTTCCCATCATGGAAAAATATTGCACTTATTCATAGGTTCCTTTTACAAGCAATTTGCTTTCATGCATCATCCATTTACCATTTGCCATCACACTGCAAAGGTTAAAGCCATCATCAAGTAAAAGCAAGTCGGCATCAAAACCAGGCTTTATCTGCCCTTTATGTTTTAGCTTCAGCGTGATTGCCGGATTCTCTGTAATGGTTTTAAGCGCCACACTAACAGGTAAGCCTTCCTGTTGAATCATAGCTGCAAATTCGGAATGCAGGGAAGTTAACAAGCCCATTTCAAGCTTTACAAGATTACCATGTTCATCGAAATGTGGCAGCGATCCAAAAGCATCAGAGGTCATGGTAATATGTGCTATCGGAACGCCTGCAGCTAGCAATTCTCTGACTGCAACCGATGGCTTAATTTCAATATCAGGAAAATAAGGATAGGAACTTGCTGTGAGGTCGATCGTTGAAAGTTTTCCATATTTTTTAGCATCTTCAAAAATATAGCTGTTACGATTGCAGTGCGTGGGAAAAAACTGTTTCAAACTCAATTCACTTGAAGCAACTACATCATAAAGCAACTGAAAAGGATTTTTAGCATCCCCCATGTGAATATTAACAATTCCAGCTTTATCTCCCAGCATACCTCCAACACGCGCATGGGCTGCTAATTTGGTTAGTTCCGCCACAGTAGGATGCGATGATCGGTGATCGGAAAGCGCAATCTCGCCTACCCCTATCACCTCGTCTATCAATGAAATATCGCGACCTACGTCTCCTGTTAATGTTGGTGTTGGAAGCTGATAGGCTCCAGCATACATCCACGCCGAAACACCCTCAGCACGCAAGGCTTTTACTTTCATCAATACAGATTCAAAACTGCGTGTAAAACCATCTGTTCCCAAACAACCTATCACAGTAGTAACGCCAGCTTCGATCATATGCGAAAGTTGCATTTCAGGTGTTCGCGATGCCGGCCCTCCTTCACCACCAGCACCAGCAATATGCACATGGGCATCAATAAACCCGGGCATCAATTTCAAGCCATTGACATCTACTATTTTAGCCATAGCCATCTTGGATTTTAAATGCGGTTCAACAGCGATAATCTTGCCTCCTGCTATGAGCACATCATTTTTACCGATTGCTTCAGGTGTATATACTTCAGCATTTGTGATCAGAATTAGGCTTGCTTCCATTTCAATTTGTGTTAAGAGGAATTTATTGGCATTCATTTTAGAATCCAAAATTAATCATTCAACCGTGATAAGCCAAAAACACCGAAGGCAATCATTTGATCATTTCTGCGTTATCCTGTTATAACAGCACTAAAATCAATGAACTATTTTTTATAAATAACATTAGTGCCTTTATCTTCGTATTACCTTTGAAGTCCAAAACCTTAAAATTAAAACCAGTATGAAACGTTTCTTTTTTTTGTCAATATTCCTAACCGGCTTGATCTATTTTACCGGATGTACAGAAAAGTATGAAAAAGAAATAGAACGGCTGAGTACCACTGCTGACAGTTTGAAAGCTGTTGGCGAATCAAAAGATGCATTTGCAATGGAATATGTACGCAGTTTTAATGCCATACAGGCTAATCTCGACTCTATCAAGCAGATGGAAAAGATTATCTCAGATCAAACAGCTGCCAGCAATCCCGAAACACGCCAAAGCCAGGAGGAAAATATCAATAAAGATATTGATGCCATTTATCAGTTGCTACTCAAAAACAAACAAATTGTAAATCGTTTAAAAATTCAGCTCAACTCAAGTGGTCAAAAAAACAGCGAACTGGAACTAATGATCGTTAACCTGAGTGAGCAAATCAGAGCCAAAGATATGGAGCTCACAGCGCTAAAGGCAGATCTCTCGCGAAAAAATTTGCAGATCAAAGATCTGGAAGCTAACCTCGAAGCAATGGAAGCACTCAACCAACAAAGAGCTGCTGAAATTGAAGCCAAAATAAACGAAATAAATACCGTTTATCATATTACCGGAACAAAAAAACTGCTCGAAGAAAAAGGAATTATCTTCAGTGAAGGCGGCTTGCTGGGAATTGGTAAAACGCAAAAAATTGTTGATAATCCTGATTTAAGTCTTTTCACAAAAGGTGATTTACGCGAAATAAGTGCATTGCCTGTATTTAGCAAGAAAGCAGAATTAATCAGCATTCACCCTACCGAAAGCTACCAATTTTTACAAGGTACTGAGAAACAAATCGACAGCCTTAAAATACTCTATCCAGACGATTTTTGGAGTTCTTCTAAGTTTTTAGTGATGATGATTAATTAAGCTGCTTAATGGGAGTTTTCTTATTTGATGATATGATATTCGGGCCGGTGAAAAGTCGCCGACTCGGAGTTTCTTTGGGGATTAATCTCCTACCAAATCATGCTAAATTTTGCAATTTCAATTGCATCTATTGTGAATGTGGCTGGACAAAAAACAAACAGGCACTTCGCATGGAGCTGCCCAAAGCAGAAGAATTGTTGATAGCTTTGGAACAAAAACTTATCGAAACCAATGGTACTGATACCGAACCTGACAGCATAACCTTTGCAGGAAATGGCGAACCAACTATGCACCCGGAGTTTGATGTAATAATTCGCGAAACCATCAAGTTACGTGATACTTATGCCTCCAGGGCACTTGTAAGTGTGCTTTCAAATGGCAGTATGCTTCATAAACCAAATATCATCGAAAGCCTCAAACTTGCCGATAATAACATACTTAAACTGGATGGCGGAACAGAAGATACCATTCGCAAAATCAATATGCCGCTCAAGGCTTTCAGGCTTCATGATTATGTGAATCAGCTAAAACGTTTCAATGGGAAAATCATTATTCAAACACTTTTTGTACGAGGCAGATTCGGAAACGAAATCATCGATAATACCACTCAAAAAGAAATTGATGCCTGGCTTGAATTATTACAGCTTATCCAACCCCGAAAAGTTATGATTTACCCCATTGAAAGAGACACCCCGGCTGAAAATCTCGAAAAAATAAGCCTTGCGGAAATGAATCGAATTGCTGAACAAGTTTCAGCCAAAGGAATAAAATCTGAAGTTTTTGCCTGATCGAAATGACCAATTATCCACCTAAAATACTACTGGCCTTTTCTGAAACTTTTAATGAAGAAAAAGAACAGTTTTTTGATTGGTTGCTCAATAACGGCTACCCGGAACTTGCCGCACTCAGCAGCGCCATCAGAGGTAGCGAAGAAGCATTAAAATGGCTGCTGCAATACAAATACTTCCATTTGGCAGCACTCGATGGAGCAATCGATAAGCAAACCAAAGCACGCGATTGGCTGGTTAAATACAAATTTTCAATGTCTGTAATGCTTGCCGATGCTGTAAATGAGCATCAGGCTGCCCTCAATTATTTTCAGGATAATGACTTACATATCTTTTTGCTTATAGCCAAGCGCATTCGCGATTTCCGCAACAGACAAACCTTTGATTATCACAAGAAAAGATTCTAAAAACACAAAAGCAGGAGCGTGATAATCATGCCCCTGCTTTTTAAAAAAATATATCAGTATTAACTACATTTGGAATATCCACAGGAATTACAAGTGAGGCAACCGTCCTGATAGACCAGACTTTCATTAGATCCGCATTCAGGACAAGTACTTCCATCAGCTTTAGTTCCATCAGGAATATACCTTTTTATCCCCCTTACCACACCATTCTTCCAGGTATTGATACTGTCATCATCAAGGGTGAGGTTCTGAACCAATTCGATCACATAAGGCAATGGCATGCCATGACGTAAAATGCCTGAAATCAATTTGGCATAATTCCAGTATTCTTTATCAAAAGATCTTGACAAGCCTTCGATTGTAATTTTATATCCTTGTTTATCAGTAAATTGAAAATCGTAACGTGCTTTTTCACCTTTTACTTTCTCACGGATTACCACACCCGCCTCAACCCATGGAGGAAGGAAAAAGTCGTCTGCTTTTCCTGTAAAAATTTCGTAAGGTTTACCATTGAGTTTACCAACTACTGCAATCCATTTCTCATAATTATTTTGGAAGCGTACTACATCAGCTTCAAGTCGTTTCGGGCGCGGAGGTGCTGTTGTTTCCTTAAACTCTTCATTATCTGCATCCTTGGATTTTTTCTCATCGGCACTGATCAATACACCTGAGCGCGAACCATCGCGATAGATTGTCATTCCTTTGCATCCACTTTCCCAGGCGGTTTTATAAATGTCGCTCACCATTTCCTGATCCACTTCCTGCGGCACATTCACCGTAACACTTATAGAATGATCTACCCATTTCTGGATATCGCCCTGCATTTTTACCTTGCTAACCCAGTTGATATCATTGGAAGTGGCCTTGTAATAAGGCGACATTTTTATCACTTCCTTCAGTTGTGCATCTGGATAAGCTTTTACTTCATCTACATCAAAACCATTTACGGTTAGCCATGTTTCGAATTTAGGATGAAATACATTGTATTCTTCCCAGGAATCTCCAACCTCATCAACAAACCCTACTGTTACGTTTCTGTCGTTGGGGTTTACTTTTCTGCGGCGCTTGTAAGAAACCATAAACACCGGCTCAATACCAGAAGTGGTTTGTGTACAGATACTTACACTGCCTGTGGGCGCAATTGTAAGCATGGCGATATTACGACGACCAACACGTTTCATTTTTTCGTAAACCTGTGGATCGCTTTCGCGAATACGCGCTATGAAGGGATTATTAGCTTCACGTTCGGTGTTATACACTTCAAAAGCACCACGCTCTTCAGCCATATCTACCGAAGAACGATATACTTCAAGAGCCAGCATTTTATGCACTTCGGTCGAAAAGCTGATTGCATCAGGCGAACCATAAGTTTCGCCCAAAGCAGCAAGCATATCACCCTCGGCGGTGATACCAATTCCTGTTCTCCTGCCCTGAAGCGCTTTTTTTCTAATATTTTTCCAAAGGTTCAACTCAACCTGTTTCACTTCAATACTTTCTGGATCCGATTCGATCTTGGCTAAAATGGCATCAACCTTTTCTATTTCCAGATCTACTATGTCGTCCATAATACGCTGTGCCATGCGAGCATGTTTGGTAAATAATTCAGCATCGAAACTTGCATCTGTTGTAAAAGGTTTTTTTACATAGCTGTATAAATTGATTGCCAGCAGGCGGCAACTATCGTAGGCACACAAAGGTATTTCGCCACAAGGGTTGGTTGACAGGGTTTTAAATCCCAAATCAGCATAAGAATCCGGAATGGATTCATTGATTATTGTGTCCCAGAAAAGCACACCCGGCTCAGCTGATGCCCATGCATTATGAATTATTTTATCCCATAGCTTTTTGGCATCGGTTTCTTTAACAAAAATGGGATTTGATGAGTTGATAGGATATTGCTGAACAAAAGATTTATCTTCAATTACGGCCTTCATAAATTCATTTGTGATGCGCACTGAAACATTGGCTCCGGTAACTTTGCCTAATTCCATTTTGGCATCGATAAACTTCTCTGCATCCGGATGTTTCACACTTATGCTCAGCATCAAAGCGCCACGGCGACCATCCTGAGCCACTTCACGAGTTGAATTGGAATAGCGTTCCATAAATGGTACTACTCCGGTGGAAGTAAGTGCACTATTTTTTACAGGACTACCGGTAGGCCTGATATGCGACAAATCATGGCCAACGCCCCCACGACGTTTCATCAATTGCACCTGCTCCTGATCGATCTTCATGATGCCACCGTATGAATCCGAATTGCCTTCGTTGCCAATAACAAAACAATTGGAAAGTGACGAAACCTGAAAATTATTTCCAATACCTGCCATTGGGCTTCCCTGTGGCACGATGTATTTAAAATCCTTTAGCACAGCGTAGATTTCTTCCTCACTCACCGGATTCGGATATTTTTGTTCTATCCGGGCAATCTCAGCAGCAAGCCTTCTGTGCATATCTTCAGGAGTACGTTCGTAAATATTACCCTGGCTGTCCTTGAGGGCATATTTATTCATCCACACATTAGCAGCCAACACATCACCTTTAAAATATTCGGTGGCCCATTTGAGTACATCTTCATGGGCATATTTTGCGGTGGGAGTTTGTAAATGTTTTGGGATAGCTGTTACGTCATCTTTCACTTGATCTTCTTGTTCAATTTCGAGTATTTCAGGTCTTGTTCTTTTTTCAAGCATTTTCTCATAGAAATCACTTTTTAGTTCTTGTTTTTCAGTAATTTCCAGATTAGCAAACAAGTTGTTTTCCATTTTGTTAAAACCTTTGAGTTGTACGTTAATATTAGTTAAACCTTTTAAAAACAACAAAGCATCTAATGTTGTTATCCCTCAAAAAGGCTTTGCAAGATACAATCAAATTTTGGTGGATTCGGAAGGTATTTTTCAACGAAAGGTTGTTAATAAGTCAGCGATCCGAATAAAATCAAGCGGTTTTGACACTTATTCACCCGTTGTTAATTTTTTTCTTTGGAAAATTGAAAAGTTTGGCATAGGTATCTCAAATTTTATTACTTACTCCATAACATCTTAATTGCTATGGCTATTAATACAATTGCAAAGATTTTTCGAAGTAGATACACAGGAATAGCGATGGCAAACTTAGAACCCAAATATCCCCCAACAAAAAAAGCTGCGGCAATTATCATAGCATATTGCAAATTGAGGGCGCCTGCCTTGAAATAATTATAGGCTGCAAGCAATCCAATTGGTGGTAGCATAATGGCCAAACTGGTTCCTTGTGCCGAATACTGATCCATATGTAATATAAAAATAAGTGCCGGGATAATGATCAGTGCCCCGCCAATACCAATCAATCCACTAAAAATGCCGGCCACAAGACCTATTAAGATGAGAATGATAACTGTTGATGCTGCCATTTTTTTTAATTAAAAGTCAAGACTCAATGAAATATAAAATACCGGTTCGCTAATTTCCAGATCCTCAATTCCCCAGGCAACATCAGCCCTTATAAAATATCCCAGCAATGTTGTTCGTGCGCCAAATCCCATTCCGCCAACAATGGGGTCTTTCTGGATTTCGACCGAGATAGTCAGCGGGCCATTTTCGATATAAGATGTGTACAATGAGTTGGAAGGATCGTAAGGATTTGGTCCTGTCCATGCCGTGCCAACATCACCAAAAGCTACCAGCTGAAAATTCCGGACAAAATCGGAGCTAATGGGGTTTTGAAAAAGATAGCTAAATACCGGAAAACGAAATTCAGAGTTAAACACCACAAAACTATTCCCGTTTCTGATATTTTGATTAAAACCCCTCATATTCGTTGCCAGGGTTTGAAAAACATAATTCTGTGTGTAATCAATAGGCGTTTCCTGGTTAAAGCTCGGAATTAACCAGTTATCAACGCCTCCCATATAATAAATGAGTTTATCAGTACCAAAAGATGTGCTTCCTGCCACACGATTAGCCCATATGAAGTTACGATGCAATCGCTGATAGTGACGCCAGTCGAAGCCAAGTACGACAAAATTACTGGCGTTGGCATCAACCAATTGAAAATACTCCCCAAACACTTTTCCACGCATGCCGGTATGTAAATTCATTCCGATTTGCTTACTGTTATCGTAAACAAGTTCGGTTCGCAAGCCAAGCCAGTTTTGAAATTCATTTGCTCTGGCAAGATTTACCTGATCTGTTGACAGAAAGACCTTCTGATCGTTGCGATAGATCGCTGTTCCCCGAACACTTAAAATTTCACTAAATGGCCAGCTCAACATATAAAAGGCCTCATGCGAATAGGTACGGCTGATAAAGGTGTTTTGAAAATCTTCAATACTCTGCCTGTGCAAAACTATATGCTTATCCAACCTCTTTTTCAGGTTACTAAAGCTGGCGGCATACTCATTATTTATCAAGCTGGTATTCAATCTTACGCCACCGCTCAGCCGATAGTCCTCGAGTAAATCAGTAAGGTTTACGCCAAGAAATACATTAAATCCCGGATTGAGATAAATGGGTGATCCGCCACCTGAAAAAGGCTGATAACTGTAGTTGATATAGGTGAAATCGACCTGTGTAACCAGCTCGTCATAAAAATACTCCACATAGTAATTTCTTCTTTTTGGCTGAGGGGGCTCATCGGCTTCTTCCGTACGCAACATCATACTCACATCGCGCAAATCAGTGCGTTTGTTTCCGGCAATGCCGAATGCGCCCTGACGCACAGGCAAAGCCTGCTGTTTTAGCGTATCTGCAGGAAGAACCTGCCGGTACAGCATTCTGAACCGCTTTGGATTTATCTTATTTGTATCGGCTTCTGAGGCAACTTCCATTTGCTCCTTCTCAATCCTGTTTCGTGCAAAACTGGTCATAAAATCCGTTTTAAAAGCAGGCTCAAGCTCATAATCCTGAAGGCTAAAAAACTTCATTCTCTGATCATCAGGAAGCTGTAGTATTGTAGTTCCTTCGATGGGGTTATAACTAAAGTCAAGTATGCTTCTGGTATAATTAGTAAGCTGTTGCTGATGTGTAAAATAGCGGTAGTGAATCGTGGTATCAACATAATTGATAGCACTATCAAAACGGGCTTCAAAAAGGTTGTACACCCCGTTTCTGTCAGATAAAAACCGAAAATGTCCTTTTCCGGCATCATGCGGAAGGATTTCATGAGCAATTTGCTGATCGCTAACAGGCAAAAGCACCTGTTTTTTCTGACTGTAATCATAGGCAAAAAGCCTGAGCTGGCGACCATCAACAGGTTCGGGTTTATCCTGGATCTTAAGCGTGTCGGATTGTCGGTTCGAGCTAAAAATAATGCGCCGGTCACCATCCACAAAAACCGGATTCAAATCCGTATAATAATCAAAAGTGATCTGATCAAAAGTGTTGGACGGGATATCATAAACATAAATATCCGGTCGCCCCTGCTGTACGGCAGCCATCACTATTTTTGTTCCATTTTGACCATAGTCGATCGAAGTAATTTTTTGAACGGCGATCATATTGCGCGATTCAACCGAACGATCATCCAGATTATAAAAATGCAACCACAGTTTACCTTTTGATTCAGTTACAAATGCAAGTAATGTTCCAAGCGGATGCCAGCTCATCACAGGATAGCTTTCGTCGGGCATTTCATCGGAGCGATAGCCTGTTTGAAAAAGTTTTCGTTTTTTTCCGTTTTGCTGATCCTGCAACCAAAATCTTATTTTGCCTTCGTCGCGTGTGATATAACTTAAGTACCTGCCATCCGGACTTATGGTTGGTCTTTCGAAGCTACGGTAGCTCCGGTATTTCAAAGGGAGTGCTTTCGTGGGCAGACGGGTTTCCTGCTCTCCATAATACGCTTCGTAATGGGCATACCAGTTTTTGACAAGCTGCTTAAACTTTAGGCCTGTTACGTAAAGAAAGCCCTGCTGCACATTACGACTCATCTGCGTCATATGAGCAATTTCGGGCAAGGAAGCCGTCCCATATGTTTCTGTAATATAACGCCAAAGCGAATTCCCGGCAACCCGCGCATCTTCTCCTGTGAGGCGATTCAATTTTTTAAAACGTCCCGAAATGATTCCTTCGCGCAGTCTGTCGTCCATTAAGCTGTTCCAGTCTTCCGAAACAAAAGATAAAATACCTTCTTTGTACCAATCGGGCAAATTAAATATTGCTGTGTTGCGAATTTGCGCCCCAACACTACCGCCATACATCAGTTGATTAAGTAGCATTTCTGCTACACCCTTTCGTATTTGCTGCTCAAAATTTTGATAATTTCCATCGAAATAAAGTATCACTTTAGTGCCTAAAATCCGCGTTATTCCTCCGGTATTGTATTCTTGCTCAGAGGCTAATCCGATATTACTTTGTTTGAGATCGCTTAAGCTGTTAAAAATGATAAACTGGATTTTCTCGGTCAAACTACTCTGTAGCTTTCGTTCAAGCAATGGAACTTGTTGCCTGGCATATTCTGCTGTGTATAAGGCTAATTCGTTACCATTAAGGTAAAAATAAGTGTCAAAATCATCATAACGGTAATAGGTCCAGATGGTATTGTCCCACTGCACACGATTTTTTCCAAATGTTAAATTGGATCCATTGTAAAATTGAGCCTGTAAATCAACAACTGCAAAAGCCAACAGTAAGAAAATCAACAGCACCTTAAAAAAGGACCGCAGATTTTGAACGAAAAGGCATATAAGGTTGTTTAAAGCAATAACCATGGCTTAGCTTCTGTGGCGCTAAAGTACTATTTTTTTAACTGTTTAAACGGCCTACATTAAAGGTGTAAAACCTATTTTTGTTCAAGTTTAAAATCTTTTAAGACTAACTATATGCTTCAAATAAAAAGATTTGTTTTTAATCCGTTTCAAGTGAATACTTATGTGGTTTACGACGAAACAAAAAAATGTGTAATTATTGATGCTGCCTGCTCTGACCAAACTGAAGAGAAATTGTTGAGTCAGTTTATAACTGAAAATCAGCTTACACCAGTTCATATTTTAAATACACACAACCACATTGATCACATCCTCGGCAACGCTTTTGTTTCAGAAAAATACAGCCTTCCTATCACTGCTCACGCCGATGGTGAACGCTATCTGAGTAATGCTTTTGCACATGCACAGTCGTTTGGGCTCAACCTCTCGAAAATTGCCAAACCAATCGTAAAAATTGCAGATGGCGATTGGGTTTCGTTTGGGAACAGCCGTTTAAAGGTTTTGGCTGCTCCCGGCCATGCCGATGGAAGTGTTTGCTTTTATGATGAAACAACGCCCATGGTGATAGCCGGAGATGTGCTGTTTTACCAAAGCATTGGTCGCACCGACCTACCCGGAGGTGATTACGATATGCTTAAAGAAAGTATTTGGGGAAAATTGTTTGTGCTTCCTGATGAAACCATTGTTTATCCTGGTCACGGACCCGAAACCACAATAGGAAGCGAAAAAATCAATAACCCTTTTGTGGCAATCGGCTGACCTCTACAAGGCTTTTAGCAATCAGCTTATTTTCGAGATCCATCATACACTTGAAGTGTCCTTTGGGACAGCTGTCAAAACCAATTTTGCTGCAAGGTCGGCACGAAAGCTTATTGTTTTCAATAATCCTTACACGCTCCGGAAAGGCGGGAATGTAGGGATACATGCCTAACTGCGGAACTGTATTTCCCCAGACCGAAACTACCGGTTTATCAAATGCTGCCGCAATGTGCATCAAGCCTGTATCGTTTGTTAACACAGCATCTGCCCGCCGAATCATCTCGGCTGATTGTCCCAATGTGAGTTTTCCGCAAGCATTCCAGACCCTGCTGTTGCTATGTGATTCTATTTCTTTAGCGCGTATTTCGTCTTCCTCCCCACCGAGTAAAACTATTGGTCGCGGGAGTTGGTTAACAACTTCAGCAACTTTGGATACAGGTAAAATTTTAGTGTTGTGTTTCCCGCCAATAACTACTGCAAAAAACCCTTTTGATAGAAAATCAGGCAGTTCTGGTAGGTTTTGGATTTCCTCTTCAGCGATATAAAAATCAAGTCCCTTTTGATCGTTTTTTATACCCAACGACTTCACCGCCTCAAAATAGCGATCAACAATATGCACACTGGGCATGCGATCAATTTTAAAGCGAACAAGTAAATACTTCTGCCAGTTTAACTTTGGGAAGGTTACAGTTTTAATGCCCAACGAAATACGTAACTTAAACGATCTGAGATTTTTATGTAAATCAACAAGCAAATCATATTTTTCTGCCTTGAGCAATTCAATAATCTCATCAGGTGATTTTTCAACTCCAAAAACCTTATCTATATAGGGATTATTGGCATAAACCGACTGGAAAGATTTTCGGGTAATCACATGCAAAACAACAGGCTTGAGCTGCGTTTTGATCGCCCGAATTACAGGACTCGTCAACACGATGTCACCAATCGAACTAAGCCTGATGAGTAAAATTTTCATTTATACCGGAGATAAAAGCACACAAAAATACTTGGAATGCAACAACCTGACAAGTTTAATATTTAACCAAGGCATTAAGTTATTTCATTTACAGCAGTTTAAAAACGTTTCAGCTCTGATTATTAACGGATAATTATTTTAGCAATAATCAATTTCAACAAAATCGACAAAGGAACTTGGTTATTTTTGCAGCTGTTAATAAAAAGTTTTTTCATTTCATCAGGCAAATTATGAATACCCTTCAACGCTACGCTCTTGCTATTTTGAGTGGACTAATTTTAAGTGCAGCCTGGCCTGTTAATGGCTGGACTTATCTTATTTTCTTTGCATTTGTACCTTTATTTTTCATCCAGGATGACCTTGGCAAACCTGCAAATAAAGGAAGAGGTGGACAACTCTTTTTACTTGCCTTCGTCAGTTTTATTATCTGGAACAGCCTGACAACATGGTGGATATGGAATTCAACGCCAGGTGGAGGAGTTGCAGCCATCGTGCTTAACAGTACCTTTATGGCTACAACTTTCTGGCTGTTCCACTTCACCAAAGTACAGCTGTATCAAAACAAAAAAGGTTTAGCCATTTTACTTTTTTATTGGTTAAGCTTTGAATATTTACACATGAATTGGGATCTCAACTGGCCATGGTTAAATCTGGGTCACGTTTTTTCGCCCAAACATCACTGGATTCAATGGTATGAATATACAGGCGTTCCAGGTGGCACCGCCTGGGTGTTGCTAATAAATATGTTAGCTTATAAAAGTATCAAATCCGTTTTACAATGGAAAACCAAAGCACGTTCATTTGCTTTAAATTTCATATTGTTGGTTGCAATATGGATGATACCTATGATGCTTGGCGAACATCTTTACCGCAATTACGAAGAAAAAGGTGAACAGGCCGAAGTAATTATTGTGCAACCTAATTTCGACCCTTACACTGAGCAATACGTGCTGCCCGCTTCAGATATCGTCGATCGTAATTTGCAGTTGGCCAGCGGTTTGATTAACAAACCAGTTGATTTTATCATCAGCCCCGAGTCGGCCATACAGGAAGACATCTGGTTGCCAAGCCTACATCAATCGCCAAGCCTATCAACTTTGCAAGCGTTTGTCGAACAGCAACCGTCAACTGCTTTAATAATTGGCGCAAGTACTTTTAGTCCGGTAGCCAAAGATGAAGAAAAAGATTTTGCTGCACGCAAGTTTAGTAATGGTGAGGGCTATTATTTTGCGCATAATACCGCTTTTTATCTGGAGTCGGGTCAGAGCCCACAGTATTATCACAAAAGTCGCCTCACACCAGGTGTTGAAATGATGCCAAGCTGGTATTTCCTGCGGCCGTTGCGCTCCCTGGCAATTGATTTAGGTGGCACAGTAGGCACTTTGAAAGTCTCAGATCAAAGAACAGTGTTCAAAGGGAAGGATGATCGCTTTATAGCCGGGCCGTTGATTTGTTATGAATCCGTTTATGGAGAGTTTGTTACAGGATTTGTTCGTAATGGAGCAAATATTTTGTTTATTATAACCAATGATGGCTGGTGGGGAAATACTCCCGGACACCGGCAGCATATGGACTTTTCAATTTTGCGGGCAATTGAAACCAGGAGAAGTATTGCGCGCTCAGCTAATACCGGAATTTCTGCTTTTATCGACCAGCGGGGCGATGTGTTTCAGGCCACACCCTATTGGGAGTCCACGGCCATCCGACAAAAACTAAGCACAAACGAAAAGCTTACTTTTTATGCTAAAAACGGTGATTACATAGCAAGAATTTCAGCATTTATTATGGCAATTTTTCTTTTAACGGCATTTGCCAAGAGTCTGATGAACAAAGGAAAGCTATATTAAAAGCCTGATGATGAATGGTAAACCAATGGCGCCACAAATCAGTCTTGGTCCTTTTCAAGGCATCACGGATCATATTTACAGAAATCTGTTCATGACATATTTTGGAGGGGTGGACAAACTTTACACGCCATTTTTCACGGGCATTCATAAAACTGAGGCTAAAAATCTTAAGGGTGCAGCCTTGGATCCGCATTTAAATGATACTTCAATCCTTGTTCCACAAATATTAAGTAACGATGGCGCTGAGATTATAAGGTTTGCAAGATTTTGTGCAAAAAATGGATTTAACGAAATCAACCTTAATATGGGCTGTCCTTTTCCACGCGTAGCACGCAAAAAAAGAGGAAGTGGCCTGCTGCCTTTTCCGGAGCTTGTTGAACAAATACTATCAGAATACTATGAAAATCCTCCTTTGAAGCTGAGTATTAAATGCCGATTGGGTTATCAGGAATCAACTGAAATCAATGCACTTATTCCAATTTTCAATCGCTATCCATTGCATGAAGTTATTATTCACGTGCGCACTGGTAAGCAACTCTATAAAGGAATTGCTGATCAGGCGTCTTTTGCAAAAATCAAAAACCAACTGAATCAGATTCCAGCCTATAACGGAGATATCTTTTCAAGCGATCAAATGATTCGATTACAGAACCTGTTGCCTGACGTTGTTCATTTTATGCTGGGCCGGGGCTTGCTGGCAGATCCTTTTCTTGCAGCAGAAATTAAAGGGCAAACTTATATTGACAAACCAAAAATATTAAAGGAATTTCTGGAAGCGACATTTGAAGCCAGATTGGTAGAAACAAATTTCGCCCTCACAACGCTCGGTCGTATGAAAGAGCTCTGGGGATACTTAAGATGGTCATTTGATGATCCGGTGAATATCTGGCGTTTAATTCGTAGAACAAATGCACTTGATAATTATAAGGAAACCGTAGGCAAAGTTTTTGCTGATTTTGAATGGAAAGGTGCGGGATTTGCGCAAAAAACAAATATGAATCTAATCAAGTAAGACTTTTTTCAACATCTTGATCCTACTTTAGTTTTCACTAAAAATTGCTGTATTTAAGTTTGGTTTTCTCATAAATAACATTTAGTTTCTTACTTATTTTCGTTAATTATTGAAAAATAGTTATTTATTGCTTTGATTTTAATTTTATATTAAATAATTTTGTCATTCGGGTACTTTTAATATAACGTTATGCTTGCGTTTAATTCGACTAAGTACTTAAAAAGATTGATTAAAATTTTCTCTTTTAGATATTTAGATATTTGGCTTGTATATATAAGTGAAGTAATATTTAACCTTTAATATATTTAAACAAAACGCATATGAAATATTCCAGCAAACTAAACGAATTCGACATTCTTGATTTATTGAACGAATACCAATCAGAACTTCGTAAACTGAAGCACAAGGTAGATTTTGTAAAGTCGAAAATTGCTGATTTAGAAGAGCAATACAGCGTTATAAAAAAAATCAAGTCCAACTTTAAACCTGTTGAAGAAGTTACTTCAGAACATACTGAAGATGCCCCAAAAGTAGAAACCTCAGTAACAAAGAAGGAAAGAAAACCTTATCCGCTTTCAGATTGGGACAAATTTATTATTCAAACAATAGCGGAACGCGGGCACGCAACACTCAGTAAAGAGATTTATGATTCAGTAAAACAGAAAGCTATAGAAGCCAACATTTTTACAACAGATGATAAATCAAAGGCTAAAATTAATCAATGTCTGGTAAAATTGACAAACAGACGCGAGGATTTGCGAAAAGTTAAATACAAAGGCAGAGGATTTGCTTATGCGCTGCCGGATTGGTACGATGAACGTAACCGTTTGAAGAAAGAACACAAAATCCAATAAGAAGCCTAAAAGTGTTGAGCCGCATATGATTGCGGCTTTTTTTTGCTCAGCTTCCAAAACCATAATAACTCTGACCGCTTTCCTTGCGACGTTTCAGGGTATTATCAATCACCTGACGCTTCTGATCTTCGGTGTAACTATCCCATTGCGCCACTTCTTCGGCAGACCGAAAACAACCTACACAGATATGATCAACATCGTAAGTACAAATTAACTGGCAGGGTGATTTTATTTTTTTCTTGAGCATATCAATAATAAATTTTGACTTAAAAACAGCCTATAATCAATTTTTGTTCAGCCAAAGTACTAAGGTTGCTGCAATATTGCCAAACCCTTTGTCTTGGTACCAAACCAAATATTACCTACATCATCAACAAAAATCGAAGTGACCCAATCTTCGGGTAAGCCATTGGCTGCGGTATAAGTTTTCCAGGTGATACCATCAAACTTTGAAACGCCATATTGCGTTGCAAACCACATATTACCTTCTAAATCTTCAGCAATAGCATCTACCCTGCTGTAAACCAAACCATCTGATGTACTATAATCTAACACATTGTCACCATCAATACTGCTCACACCAGCCAGCGAACCCACCCAAATCCGTTGTTTACTGTCAATGAACAAATCCAAAACAAAATCAGCAAGAGGCAAATCGGCAAGAAAAGTCTGCCAATTACTCCCATTAAACCGTGATATTCCAAACTCTGTCCCAAACCATTTATTTGCTTGCTGATCAATCACCACATCACGTACTATATTATATACCAAACTATTACCCTGATCTTTCTGATAAATAATCCAGGAAGCACCATCAAAATAAGTAACCCCTTTGCCCGTGGCGATCCAAGGGTTTTGCTGAGCATCAAGTTCAACGTTATAGAGATAATCATAACTCAAAACACTTTCGGCATTATAATTCACAAATTGATTTCCAGATAAAACCGAAAGACCATAAGGTGTTGCAATCCAAACGACGTCATCACTAGCCACAGCCAGGCCATTCACCTGATGATGTATCAGCCCCTGGGGAGTATTGTAATTTTTGAAAGCATTGCCATCATAGGTAGATAAACCAAATTCTGTCCCAATGTACATGCTTGATGATCCCTGAGCAACACAAAGCACATTATTGTTTACTAAGCCGTCTTTCGAGGCCAGGTATTTCCAGTTCTCAGTTACTGGTTTTGGCCTTGAATCCTTCTCGCAAGCAGCGAAAAGTATTACAACAAAAACAATAAGCAGCAGTCCGTACTTTTTCATATAAGTGGTTTTTCTTCGTTCAAATTCATCCTGATACGCGAAGCAACAATATCTATTGCCACCTGATTAGCACCTCCTTGAGGAATAATGATATCAGCAAAACGCTTTGTTGGGTCAATAAACTGCAAATGCATCGGTTTTACAAAATGCTCGTAATGTTTTAGTACTTCCAGGAACGACCTTCCCCGCTCCTCTATATCGCGCTGAATTATTCGCATAAGCCGATCATCACCATCAGTATCCACATAAATTTTAATATCCATTCTTCGGCGAAGTTCGGCATTGGTAAGCACAAGAATTCCTTCAACAATAACCACTTTGGTAGGTTTAACGGGAATGCTTTCTTTCGATCTGGCACAGCTTACATAAGAATAAATTGGCATAGGTATCGTTTCGCCCCTTCGCAAGCGGTCGATATGATCAATTAACAAATCAAATTCTATCGATGCCGGATGATCAAAATTAATCTTTTTCCGCTCGTCAGCAGATAAATGACCATTATCGCGGTAATAAGCATCCTGCGAGATTACAGAAACTGAGCTGTTCGGGAGTGCCCGAATAATTTTTTTTACGACCGTAGTTTTTCCAGAGCCAGATCCTCCGGCAATCCCGATAATTAGCATTTGCGGTTCTTTTCCGTGGTTTTGATGGCCAAATTTACAGGTTTTTTAATAATACATTCCGCTAAATCAATAAAAGACATTGAAATTCAAACGATAAAAAAATCAGCCAGATCAAACAGACCTGGCCAATTCATAAAATCCCAAAGTTAAACTCAGCAAAACTATCTTTCAAATAAAGCTTAATAGCCTTAATATCTGTTTTATAACAGAAAACTCATCATAATCCCTGCCGCAACAGCCGAACCAATAACACCAGCTACATTAGGTGCCATAGCATGCATCAAGAGGTGATTTGAAGGGTCATTTCTTAGTCCTTCGTGCTGCACTACACGCGCGCTGTCGGGGACAGCCGAAACACCTGCAGCACCAACCAAAGGATTAATTCTGTTATCTCCTTTGAGGAAAATATTCATCACCTTAGCAAAAAGGACTCCGCCGGCAGTGGCAACCATAAAAGAAAGGGCACCCAACACAAATATCAGGATTGATTCACCTGTTAAAAAGACATCAGCCTGAGTAGAGGCTCCTACAGTTAGTCCAAGAAGAATAGTAACTATATCAATCAAACTATTTCGGGCAGTATCTGCCAAACGCTTGGTCACGCCACTTTCCTTCAAAATATTTCCAAAAAACAGCATCCCTAATAGAGGAAGTGCTCCGGGAGAAATAAAAGTTGTAAGGATTAATCCAACAATAGGAAACATGATTTTTTCGAGCTTACTCACCGAACGCGGGGGTTTCATACGAATCAGCCTTTCCCTTTTAGAGGTAAGCAATCGCATTATAGGCGGCTGTATTACAGGCACAAGCGCCATATAAGAATAAGCTGCGATGGCAATCGGACCTATCAAATTTTTCGTCTCGTAGCCATGTACGATTGTTCCATTCGCAAGTTTTGAGGAAAGGAAGATAGCCGTTGGGCCATCAGCACCGCCAATTATACCGATTGAACCAGCTTCGGGCATATTAAAGCCAAGATACAAAGCGCCCAGAAAGGTTAAAAAGATGCCTACCTGAGCGGCAGCACCCAGCAGCATCAATCTAGGATTAGATATAAGTGAAGAAAAATCGGTCATAGCGCCAATTCCGAGAAATATCAGCGGCGGATAAATACCTTTTAATACACCATAGTAAAGATAGTTGAGCACACTACCTTCCTGATAAATGCCCAACTGAAGATTAACACCTCCATCTTGGAAAAATGGAATATTACCGATGATAATTCCGGAGCCAATTGGAACCAGCAAGAGCGGTTCATAATTGTGGCGAATAGCCAGATAAATAAAAAACAAGCCTATCAAGATCATTACCAGGTTTCCGCTGGTAACATTTCTAAATCCTGTAAAACTGATAAACTTATTTATTCCCTCCATAGTTTTTTCGATGGCGAATTTGGCAAAAGGCACGTCTTTATCAGCTGAAGTAGTTGCTGCTGCTGAAGTAGCCGTTTCGGGCAACACACGGTTTGCCATTCCAGGATTTGTTACTACCAATAAATTGAGCAGCATCAACAAACCCAAAATCGCAAATACAGTTAAGGCTTTTTTTAGCTCCATGATGCTATTCCATTTCAAGTAAAACATCACCCTGTAGCACGCTGTCGCCCGGCTGCACTTTCAAAGTTTTTATAGTGCCGTCTTTTTCAGCCAAAAGGTTGTTCTCCATCTTCATGGCCTCGTAAATCAGGAGTTTATCCCCACGCTTTACCTGATCACCCTGTTTCACGAAAACCTGCATAATATTTCCCGGAAGCGGTGCCATTACTTTTGAAAGTGTGGCTTTGGTATCCTTTACCTCTCTTTTGATTTCGTGCGACCCAGATGGATTAGGGCGCGAAGGACGAACGAGAATTGGTGTCTTCGACTCCATTTTTTTGCGTTCTATCTCAATATGATAAGGTGTGCCATTAACTTCTACTTCAGCAATTGATCCTTCAAGCTTCAGCACATCCACCTCATAATTATTACCACTTATTGTAAATTTAAAACTTCTCATGATTACTGTTTTAGCGATTCAAATTTCTCAATCCGTAAATTTTTGAACTCCATGGCGAATATGTTCTGGACACTTTTTTAATCGTCAACACATTGCTCTCCACATCATGCAGCTGGTAGGATATATAAAGCGCCATGCTGATCGCTGCGGCTACTTCCCCGGGAATGGAAAAATCCTTTTCATCTTTCGTAGCATCAAGTTTGCCTTGCCTGCGCAACTTCGATCTAAGCTGCATATTCAACAGCTTACTGATCTGAAAGAAAACAAAGTAAAGGACTACCAATGCGGCAAAAACAATCAGATATCCTACCACAGAAATAACAACTCCTTCGATGAGTGTGGTTTCAGGTATGTCAACAAATTCCGATAATAAAAACATAAGGTGCTGTTATAAGGGTATGTTGGAATGTTTTTTTGGAGGATTTACATCCTTTTTAGTGGCTAAAGCCTGCAAAGCTCTTATCACCCTAAAGCGCGTATTTCGCGGCTCAATTACGTCATCGATATAGCCAAAACGAGCCGCTTCGTATGGGTTAGCAAATTTCTCGCGGTATTCAGCTTCCCGCTCTGCGATAAAGGCTGCACGTTGTACCGGATCTTTTATTTCCAGAATCTTGCGTCCTTCAAGCACTTCAATTGCTCCTGCAGGCCCCATAACCGCAATTTCAGCTGATGGCCATGCATAATTGATATCGCCACGAAGTTGCTTTGAACCCATTACGTCATGAGCTCCACCATAGGATTTTCGGAGGGTAATCGTAACCTTTGGCACAGTGGCTTCACCATAAGCAAACAATAATTTTGCTCCGTGAATAATGATACCGCCATATTCCTGGCCACTTCCGGGAAGAAATCCCGGTACATCAACAAGTGTAACAATAGGAATATTGAAAGCATCGCAAAAACGAACAAAACGAGCTGCTTTTCGACTGGCATCAATATCAAGAACACCTGCCAAAAAATTAGGCTGATTAGCTACTATGCCAACAGGCATTCCATTGAATTTCGCAAAACCAACAACAATATTTTTAGCATAATTGCGATGTATTTCGAGAAACTCTCCATCATCAACTATTGCATGAATAATATCAGTTACATCGTAAGGCTTGTTTGGATTGTCAGGAATAATCTGATTTAAGCCATCTTCCAAACGATTTATGGGGTCGTTACATTCCACCAACGGCGGATCTTCCAGATTATTCTGAGGTAAATAACTCAGAAGCTTGCGAATCAATAAAATTCCCTCTTCTTCATTTGTAACCACAAAATGGCTTACACCGGATTTGGTTCCATGCACCCAGGCACCTCCCAAGTCCTCAGTAGTAATATCCTCGCCCGTTACGGTTTTTGTAACTTTTGGACCTGTTACAAACATATAACTCGATTGCTCACTCATAAGCACAAAGTCGGTGAGTGCCGGCGAATACACTGCGCCACCTGCACAAGGACCAAAAATGGCTGAAATTTGAGGAATAACCCCCGATGCCAATATATTACGCTGAAATATATCAGCATAACCTGCCAAACTTTTTACACCTTCCTGTATGCGGGCTCCTCCGCTATCGTTGATCCCGATAAGCGGTGCGCCAACCTTCATGGCCTGATCCATCACTTTGCAAATTTTTGCAGCAAAAGTTTCGGATAAGGAGCCACCAAAAACTGTAAAATCCTGTGAAAAAACATAAACCACACGACCATCAATAGTTCCGTGTCCGGTTACTACGCCATCACCTAAGTATTGTTGTTTCTCAAGTCCAAAATCTGTGGAACGATGCGTTACAAACATGTCGAACTCTTCGAAGCTGCCTTCATCAAGGAGCAGGTCAATACGCTCGCGGGCAGTTAGTTTACCCTTTGCATGCTGAGATTCAATACGTTTTTCGCCACCACCTTTTTTGGCTTCAATACGCTTATCCAGTAATTCCTGGATTTTTTGTTCAATTGCCATAAAAACAGATATTATTTGTTTTTGTCTTCACATAATTCAGTTAAAACGCCAAAAGTCGATTTGGGATGTAAAAAGGCAATATGCAAACCTTCAGCACCCTTGCGTGGCTTTTCATCAATCAGCCTGATTCCATTATCTTTGGCATCTTCAAGAGCACCTTCCAAACCTTTAACGGCAAACGCGATATGATGAATGCCCTCTCCCTTTTTTTCGATGAATTTTCCAACAGGCCCTTCCGGATCAGTACTTTCCAACAACTCAATCTTGGTTTCACCAACCTGAAAGAATGCCGTACGAACCTTTTGATCTTTTACCTCTTCAATTGCATAACAAGCCGTTCCCAATAAATTTCTATAGTATGGAATAGCCTCCTCAAGCGTTTTGACAGCAATTCCAATGTGCTCTATATGAGATGGTTTCATGAAATATGATTTTTTGTTAATTTTTTCACAAAAGTATAAATTATTTCATTGGCCAACCCTATAGCTCACCTATTTTTTTTAGTATTTATCCTTAAAGATATCAATTTAGAAACTTTCTAAGCTAAAAAGAACATGTGCAATTACGGACACAAAAAAACCCGCCGAAGCAGGTTTAAATTTTCAAATAAAGTTTATTTTAATCAATTTGGATCGTAGGCCCATTTTAACCAGATCGAACCCCACGTAAAACCACCACCAAATGCCGTTAGAATCAAATTATCTCCTTTTTTGAGCTGGTTTTCCCATTCCCACAAACAAAGCGGAAGGGTTCCGCTGGTAGTATTACCATAGCGCTGAATATTAATCATCACTTGCTCTTTTTTGATGCCCATCCTGCGAGCAGTTGCGTCAATGATACGCAAATTTGCCTGATGTGGCACCAACCAATCAATATCGTCTGATTTCAATCCATTTTTATCCATGATGCCAACAGCAACATCCGACATTTTGGTAACAGCAAATTTAAAAACAGCCTGACCTTCCTGATAGATAAAATGCTCTCTGGCATCGACAGTTTCATGCGATGCAGGTTTTACTGATCCCCCGGCTTTTTGATGCAGGTGTACCATACCCGAACCATCCGCATGCATCAATGCATCCATAACACCTAACTCCTCTGCAGTTGGCTCAAGCAAAAGCGCTCCGCCCCCATCACCAAAAATAACGCATGTTGTGCGATCTGTGTAATCAACAATCGACGACATTTTATCAGCACCTACTACTATAACTTTTTTGTGTGTGCCACTTTCAACAAATTTCGAAGCAGTAATTATAGCATATAACAATCCGGAACAAGCTGCGTTTATATCGAAGCTAAAAGCATTTTTTATACCACAATTGTGGCTGATAATATTGGCTGTTGCCGGAAACTGCATATCAGGAGTAACGGTGGCACAAATCAGCAAATCCACCTCTTCAGGTTTTGTTCCTGTCTTTTGAAGCAGACCCTTAACCGCTTCAGCACCAATTACTGAAGTTCCTTGTCCTTCACCTTTTAAAATATGTCGTTCTTTAATACCAGTGCGCGAAATTATCCATTCGTCGTTGGTATCAACCATTTTTTCAAGTTCCTGATTTGTCAGGATATAATCCGGCACCCAGCCATGGATTCCGGTAATAGCAGCATGAATTTTGGTCATTATTTTTAGATTAGTACAAAACTGTCAGGTTAATTATTGTCCGTACTTAGCCATTGCATTTCTTATTTGGCCATGCAAACCCGACTGAGCCACGTTGCGGAGCAGCAACATCATATTTTTTATTGCAAGCGGACTGCTAATTCCATGTCCGATCACAACAGCTCCATTAATGCCGATAATCGGGCTACCACCATGAAATTCGTAGTTAAAGCGACTAAAATAGTCATCAAGCAATCCACGCTTCTCCATCAAACGATACATCGCTTGAATTTGCTTGATTACGACATTTCCGGTAAAGCCATCAGTAATCACAACATCGGCACGGTCATTAAATAAATCACGACCTTCAACATTCCCAATAAAGTTGTAATAAGATGCCTCTTTCATCAACAGATATGCGGACTGTACCAAAAGATTTCCTTTCTTTTCTTCCTGCCCGATATTCAATAATCCTACCCGCGGATCGTTGATGCCAAGAACATAACGTGCATACAATGCTCCAAGTAAACCATATTGATAAAGCACATCTGGTTTAGCATCTGGATTGGTGCCCACATCCATGATGATGTTGTTTCCACCATCCAGTTTTGGAACCATCACAGCACTGGAAGGTCTGATAACTCCCGGTATTGTATTGATAGCATAAACCGAACCCACCATCATGGCGCCACTGTTGCCGGCGCTGGCAAAACCATCAATTTTGCCTTTACGCAGCCATTCAAACCCTACAACAATTGATGAATCTTTCTTATGTTGAAATGCTTTGAGTGGTGAATCTCCCATCTCAATAACGCCAGGTGCATGCACCAACTCCAATTGCGTAGCATTAATTTCAGCTGCTTGGAGATAGCTCTGAATCCGCACCTCATCACCAAATAGAACAAGTGTGTCCTTCTCTGGCAGTTCTTGCAGCAAGAGCGGAATGCTGTCGAGTGTTGATTGGGGAGCAAAATCGCCACCTGAAACGTCGAGACCAATTCGCATGAAGGTTCAGTTTAGGTTAAAAGCCTTTTATTAGGCTTTTGCTCCTTCCATCACCAATTGACCTTTGTAATACAGGTCGCCATCAACATAATAAGCCCTGTGATAAACATGAATAGCACCTGTTACGGGACATTTGGCCAAATTTGGCAACTCTGCTTTGTAGTGTGTTCTTCTCTTATCTCTTCTGGTTTTCGACGTTTTACGTTTAGGATGTGCCATTGTAATTATTATTAAATATTAAACCTCTTAAATATTAGCTATTTCAATTTCTTCTTAAGCCCTTCAAGTGCCTGCCACCGTGGATCTGTTTCTTCGGTCACTGTTAATTGTTCAAGCCTGGATAGCACTTCAGGATCACATCCTGATGAACCATCTTTTTTGTCAGGATGCACCCTGCGCAGCGGGAGCGACAATAAAATATACTCATAAAAAAGATGATTCAAATCAAGCTGATGCTGATCGGTGGGAATAACCAACACCTCATCATCTTCCTCATGAAAAGATTCGCCGTACTTAACATAAAGACTATAATCTGCTTCAACTGCGTGCATAAAATTTTCGTTGCAACGGTCGCAAGGCACCTCAACAGCTCCCTTCAAATCAAAATCAAGCGTTAGCATATTATCCTGTTTGTCCAAATCAAGGTGAATACTTACGCTTCCTTTTTCGATTTCGGCATAGTCAATCCCATTGAAAACAGCATCATTAACTACGAAATCATAGCTATGAATACCGGCTGAAAGCCCTGCAATTGGAACGATAAACTCCTGAAATGGTTTCACTGTTAAGCACTTAAAAATCGGGCGGCAAAGATATACATTAATCTTTTGTTCTACAAATAATTATTACTGCATAGAATGATAGCATCCAAGCAGCAACCACAAAACTAATTCAAAAAAATAATTGATAAGCCAAATGAAAAAAATATTTGTTATTTTTTTAACACATTAAAGGATTTTATAAATTCGCAGGCTAAAACCATGTTAAAACCGGACAGTATTACCTCGTTTTAAAAGGCTGACCGGAATCAGGATTAATAACTTAACACATTTAATACTATGATGTTACTCAATAAAATTATTGCCGGGATGCTTCCCTTCCTGCCTAAGGGCTTTGTTTGGTTGTTTTCGAAACGGTATATCGCTGGTAAAAAGATTGAAGATGCCATTAGCGTAAGCAGGCAATTGAACCAAGAAGGCATAATGGTTACCATAGATTTACTCGGAGAGTTTATCACACGAATTGATCAGGCCACAGCAAACAAAGACGAGTACCTGCAAATCATCGAAACCATTCAGGCAGCTAATATTAATGGTAATTATTCCCTAAAGCCAACAATGTTTGGCTTGCTGCTCGACAAAGAAATTGCGTATAAATACATCCGCGAAATCGTAGCCAAAGCTGCTTCTTATAACAATTTTGTTCGTGTTGACATGGAAGACTCGCAATGTGTGGATTTGGAAATCGAACTCTTCCGTAAACTAAAAGCCGAATTTCCTAAAAACGTTGGTTTAGTACTTCAGGCTTATCTTAAAAGGACAAAAGGCGATATCAAAAACATGCTTGACTTACAAAAAGAAGGCATTCCTGTAAATTATCGCCTGTGCAAAGGGATTTACGTGGAGCCTGCAGAAATTGCTTACAAAAAGTACGAAGTTATCAATGAGCATTTTCTGGAAGACCTGGAGTACATGTTCCAAAATGGGATATATGCGGCAATTGCCACACACGATAAACCGCTGGTTGAAGGCGCCTACAAATTGATCGAAAAGTACAAAGTGCCCAAACATATGTATGAGTTCCAAATGCTTTATGGCGTGACACCTCAGCTGCGCAAATCCATTGTTGATGATGGGCACCGCATGCGTATCTATGTTCCGTATGGAGAGCAATGGTTTGCCTACTCCACACGCAGACTAAAAGAGAATCCGGGAATGGCCATGGATATTATCAAAGCACTATTTGTGAGAGGATAATCATCAAACAGCATATTTTCGCTAAAAAAACCGTCAGATTGCTAATTTCTGACGGTTTTTTTATTGCACTAAAGTTTTTACAAAAGCCACTTTTATTTAGAATAGTTCTGAATTAGAATAATTTAACTCATTTTTAAAGAGGTTTTTGTATTTTTCGGATTTAAAAATTATCAGCTCCTGATTATCAGCGCATCTGAAATGTAAAAACCAATCTAAATATGAAACATCTCATCATAGGTCTTTGTGCCTTTTTGATATCATTAGGTATTGAAGCCAGTGACAGCTTGCCGCAACCAGAAAACAGGTTGTACAGGCAAGTGGCACCCTCAGCATTAATTCAATTTGACAGTGTTTCAAGTCATCCGTTGCTTATCGGTTTTTCAGCTTTGAATTTTGAAGCTATAAAAATCAGTTATCAGCGCAATGGCTATTTTACCGACAGTTTGATTACGGCTGATTCGGTCAATGCAACTTTCTGGAATAAAACTCTTTACGGAACTAAGAGCTTTTTTGTTTTAGCAAAATCAAACTCAAGCAATGCAATGGCTCTTTTCTCTCCTATAGCCTCAGCCATTTTCCTTTTAATCATGATTCCGTTACTATTCAGCCTGTTCTTTGTTCGGCTGAAATTGAAATCACCTTCCTTGCCTGAGAATTTTATTGATCAAAATGATGATCAAAGCCAAGTGGAAGAAGAATCTGAATCAAAAAACTCAAAAACAACAGCATCATGAGTGAATTCCTCTACGAAAAACGCGTTGATAGCGACAAAAAGCTTGAACAGGAATTAAGATCATTGATCAATGATTGGGCAGCGAAAACACCACATCATCCCTTTAAAAATCTTGGGTCTGACATTAAAATAGAAGCCATTTGGTATAAGCCGGCTTATCCTATTCACATCCAAAGCCAGTTTGAAGAGCGAAGCAAAGGACAAGACCATGAGCCATTCCGAAAACAGGAAATTCCTGAACAACTTTATTATGAGACCAGTGATTTCAACGCTTGGGATATTAAACTACCAAAGCTTAAAGGTTTTAAAAATGAAACAAAGAAGTTCTATGTTGAGGGGTCGCAGCATGTTGAAAATTGCCACACCTGCGATGCCCGGGGATGGATCACCTGTGTGCAATGCCATGGTAAAACTACAGTTACATGTCCGCGCTGCAGTGGAAAAGGAAAAGTTAATTGTAGCAGTTGTGGTGGCACTGGAAAAAGAAATTGCGGAAATTGTGGTGGCTCTGGTTATACCAGTCGGCAGGTGCAACGTTCAAGACAAGTGTGGGTGCAAGGCCCTTCTAATTCATCTTCTGGAGGATATTACAAAACAGAATATTATACCGAAACTGTAAGAGACAGATGCGGCAGCTGCGGGGGTACCGGCAAAAAAAACTGTTCAACCTGCAGTGGAACAGGAAAGGTACGGTGCGGCACTTGTTCGGGTAATGGATATATTACTTGTCCACGCTGCGGGGGAACAGGCAAAAACACCTGCCCCACCTGCGAAGGAGAAACCCAACTGATGCACTACCTTTATGTGCAGCGCGACCTGAGCACCATGGTCAAACAAAGTTGTATCATTCATTCAGAAGTCTTTGACAGATTTCCCCAATACCTGGATGAGTATCAAAACTACAGCTCCAAAAGCATTTTTAAACTAAAGGACAATCATTTAGCTGATAATGTTATACCCGAAGAAACTCATCTGAACAAATTTATTAACGACTTCCTTTCAAAACATCACGAGGTAGAAAAACCAGATCATATTTTGCAGTATGAGCAAATAGAAGTTTCTCGCATCGAAACCTGGGAGCTTTACTACAGTTTTAAGGGTAAATCCTATGCCGTGGTCTTCATCGGAAAGGAAAAAGAACTTATACCAGGCGAAAGTCCCATATCAGATGTTGCATTTGATCTTTGGAATGATGGTATAAAAGCCGCAAAGCTAATGCGCAACGCTGTTGCATTAAGCAAGCTAAAAAAAGCCAAAGACATTAATACTTATGAGGTAAGAGAGCAGGTATATGAAGCCGTTGAAAAGGTAAGAGAAAAAGTAAATCAGGGATACCGAACCGGAAGCTTACTGGGGTTATTATTCCTCCTTTTTCCGGGCATTTTTATTTTTTACAACTATTACACCCAAATAAACTATGTATTGCCCTTTGTTTCCTTTTTAAACAATCCTGATCATTTTTTATTCGATTTTCACAGCTGGTCGCAAACTTTAATGAGTTTGCTTTTGGTTTTTGGCGCCAGATCGAGCAGTAATAGTATTTTGACCAAATTGGAGAATAAAATTCCATCTGTAATATTCAGGTTCGCATTAGGCTTTATTTTTACAGTTATACTGACCCTAATTTACACAGGTATTTGGGCAGGCCTTAATGTAATTGGAATTAGTTTGATCGTTACCTTTATCGTTTGGCTTGGCTATTGGATAATCAAAATAATCTTAATCGTTCTTGGCTTGGCTATTGGTTTAATAATCTGGCTGGCAAAGATCGTTTGGGAAATATTGAGCTGGATATACGGCTTATTCTTCTAAGCAAATCCTTGTTTTACTCAACAATAACAAGGTAATAATTTTTCTTGCCTTTTTGAATAAGGATATATCGCCCATTCAATAAATCAGAATTGGAAATTTGATAAGTATCATTCACCTTTTCTTTATTGACGGAGAGGCCATTATCTTTGAGCATGCGGCGCGCTTCCCCTTTTGAAGCAAAAATTGCTGTTTCAGCAGCCAGAAATTCGGTGATATCACGTCCTTCGCTTACTTTTTCTTTTGAAACTGTAACGGTTGGAACGCCATCAAAGACACTGAGCAGGGTTTTCTCATCAAGCCTGCGCAAGGCCTCGGTGGTTGCTTTTCCAAACAAGATTTGAGAGGCTTCTTCAGCGCCTTTCAGGGCTTCTTCTGAATGAACCCTGATAGTTATTTCGCGAGCCAATGCCTTTTGAAGCACACGTAAATGCGGTGCCTGACTGTGTTCCTCAATCAATTTATCGATCTCATCGCGACTCATCAAGGTGAATATTTTCACATATTTAGCGGCATCCTCATCTGAGCAATTAAGCCAAAATTGATAAAAAGCATAAGGCGTGGTTTTCTCCGGATCGAGCCAGATATTACCGGACTCTGTTTTGCCAAACTTTCCACCATCAGCTTTGGTAATAAGTGGGCAAGTGAGTGCAAACGCCTGATTTTCGGCACCCATTTTTCTGCGGATCAACTCTGTTCCAGTTGTGATATTCCCCCATTGGTCAGAGCCTCCCATCTGCAACTTGCACTGTTTGTGTTGATATAAATACAGAAAGTCGTATCCCTGAACCAATTGATATGTAAACTCTGTAAACGACATTCCGCTGGCGCTTTCGGCCGACAAGCGCTTTTTTACAGAATCCTTCGACATCATGTAGTTTACAGTGATATGCTTACCCACATCACGGATGAATTCCAAAAAGCTGAAATCTTTCATCCAATCGTAATTGTTCACCAATTCTGCTTTGTTGGATTCCTCAGTTTCAAAATCGAGAAACTTAGCCAACTGCTGTTTCAAACATTCCTGATTATGCCTTAAGGTAGCTTCGTCTAAGAGATTTCGCTCCTGCGATTTTCCCGAAGGATCACCTATCATGCCTGTAGCTCCGCCAATTAAGGCAAGCGGTTTGTGACCTGCCAACTGCAGGTGTTTAAGCATCATAATACCAACCAAATGCCCAATATGCAGCGAGTCGGCAGTTGGGTCAATGCCAACATAGGCAGTAGTCATTTCTTTTGTTAACTGTTCTTCAGTTCCGGGAGTCATGTCGTGAATCATCCCCCTCCAGCGCAAAGCTTCCACAAAATTCTCAGGCATAATATCAGGATTAAAATTTGGCCGCAAAGATACATTTTTCATTCCTGCCTGCTAAGCCGATCTAGTTTAAGCTTTGTTTTATGCTGGCTTACTGCAAATAAAACAATCACTTGTTTACCTTTGCGGGATGAATTTTGTAACAGGAGCTACAGGATTAGTCGGTTCGCATTTGGTTAGCAAATTACTTTCGGATCAGGAAGCTGTGAAGGCATTGCGCAGACCGGAGTCGGATATGCAATTGCTGAAAAGGGTTATTGCCCGTGATCACAAACGTCCGGAAGAAGTATTCAACCGGATTGAATGGGTAAACGGAGATATTTTGGATTACTACAGCCTTGAAATCGCGCTCAATAGCGTGCAAACGGTTTATCATTGTGCTGCAACCGTTTCGTTCGAAGGATCGGACAAAAGCAAATTACTCGAAAACAATATACTTGGTACTGCGCATATTGTAAATGCCGCATTGCACGCAGGGGTTAAAGCTTTTTGCCATGTAAGTTCTGTTGCAGCACTCGGACGTGCCAGCGAAGGTATTCCGGTAACAGAGCAAAGTTTTTGGAAAAACTCCGATCGAAACACTATTTATGCCCAATCGAAGCACGGCGCCGAGAAAGAAGTTTGGCGTGGAATCGCCGAAGGATTAAATGCCGTAATCGTAAATCCGTCTATCATTTTGGGTGCTGGAAATTGGGAAAATGGCAGTGCAGCGATCATTCGTACTGTTGCAAACGGCTTAAAGTTTTATACCAGGGGCATCAACGGCTTTGTCGATGTGCAAGACGTTGTGGATGCAATGGTTTTACTTATTCGTAAAAAATACTTTAGCGAACGCTTTATAGTTTCTGCCGCTGATGTGAGCTATCAGCAATTATTTGATTGGATAGCCACAGGACTTGGCATGAAAGGCCCAACACATTATGCTAATCCTGCAATGAGCGAACTGGCATGGCGATTTTTTGCCCTGAGAAAACTTTTCACCGGAAAACGCGCATTGATAACACGTGAAACAGCAAAAACAGCACATGCCAAACATTTTTATCCCGCTGATAAGCTGATCAATGCTACAGGATTTCAGTTTAAACCGCTACAGCAAAGCATCAAGGAAATTACTGCTGTATATCGGGAAGAAATGATGACAAAACAATCATAATCCGGGTGGTTTAGTTGTTTTTTTGCAAAAATATATATTTCAGTCTTTTGTAAATTTGAAGGCTAAAAAAAAGAAAAAACAGGTTTTCAAAACTTCAAAAATTATTTAAACAGATTCTAAACTACATGTTTTTCGAAAGCAGGCTGGTATAAATTTTAATTTTACAGCCGCAAACGATTGAAAAATTAAGCACTATGAAGAAAAATGTAATATTATACTGGGCTCCCGGTGGAAACGTAGAAAAAGTAGCTAATAAGATCCATGATTTATTAATGGATGATGGTTTTGTATTGATGGATTTGGCCAGCTACGACATCAATCAAATAAATAATGCCCAACGTTTTATATTTGGAATTGCCACTATTGGTGCAGAGATATGGCGCGATGCCAAAGGCGACAATCAATGGAATGATTTTTTTGTGAAAAACGAAAACGTTTCTTTTGAGGGCAAACAATTTGCATTTTTTGGTTTGGGCGATCAGGTACTCTATCCCGATCATTTTGTTGACGCATTGGGATACTTAAAGGAAGAAATTGAAAAGCGCGATGGCACCATTGTTGGTCAATGGCCTGTTGAAGGTTATACATTTACGGATTCAGAAGGAGTCGCTGACGGCAAGTTTTTTGGTTTAGCCCTGGACGAAGACCAACAAGACCACTTAACTCCGGAGCGCATCCAAAAATGGGTGATGCAATTAAAAAAAGAGATGCAGCTGTAGATTTATTTTAAAGCTTTTATAGTCAGTTTTGGAATAGTTATTTTTCCATAGCTACACTAAAAATTGGTGCATCGCTCTGATACTTTACCACCCAAGTATTGCCTGCATTTGTGGTTTGAAGAATTTTTCCTGCAGGTGGCCACCCAGCCGAAGCGCCGGTAGCTATCGCAACATGCTCATTAGCATGATCAATTCCCATTAAAAACATATTGCCCTCACCTGCTGATCCCTGATCCGTCCAGCTGGCTCCTTGATTAGTGGTCAGCATCACATGATCCAAATCCAAAGCAGCCCACCAATTGTTTTCAGTAATCATGCTAAGGCCATTGATATCAGGAGGCATGCCACCACCACCCGAAATACTCAAAGAATCATTGATCCAGGTTTCACCAGCATCAGTTGTGTAGGTATAATGACCTTGCTCGCCATAAACAACAATATGATTAGTCCCAAAATGTTTCACTCCAATCCATTCATGATATCCATAATTATCGGCTAACACTATTTCATCCCAACTTGTTCCGCCATCATGGCTAACAGCGATAGCTCCATCAATATCACTACCTTGTCCTGTAATTTTACCACCAACAGCAACAATAAAATCATTATTCACAGCAGTAACACCCTGAACTAAACCTCCATTAAAAAAAGTTAGTGTTTGTTGAACCCAAATACTACCATTGTTTTCGCTATGCATAACAAAACCGCCTGAACCGCTAACCCAAATTGTTGCATCAGGCGCTGAAGTAATGTTAGCAAAATCAGGTTTATCATTAGCAAAGTTCAATGCCACCTTTTCCCAGTTTTGCCCATTATCAGCTGTTTTTATAAGTGTAGCATCACTGCCAGCAGCCCATGCAAGGCCATTTGGATCGATAAAAACTGAACTTAGCTCCTTGTCTTTTAAAGCCTCCATTTCAGTTGCTTGTCTCATCCAGTTTTCACCCTGATCAGATGAAAAAAGTACTAATGCATAGGCAGTGCTATCTGCAGCACCAACAGCCCATGCAAGCTTATTTGTTTGATTAGGTTGTTCATCATTTTTACTGCACGATGACGAAAAAAAGATCAAAAGGCTGATAACGGCCCAAAGTAAAAATGTCTTGTCCATTTTGTTTTGTTTTGTTTAGGTTTCATTTCAAAGCGCTATTTCACATGCAGGTCTCAAGTTATTCCACAATTAGATTCCTGTAATGATCATACCGATCCATAATCTGATCAACAAAGGCATAAGTTTCTTCTCCTCTTGCATAGCCATAATACACAACAGAATCATGATAAAAAGCCGGCTTTGACTTGTTTAGCATAAAAAAATCAGTTTGGCCCGTCCAGACATCAGGGTTTTTATTGTATTTTTCTGCTAAACGCCTGGCATCCAACACATGACCAACACCCGAATTATAAGCTGCCAGAACAAATTTTATGCGCTCAGCAGAATCCGTTATGGAAGCCGGAATTTGCCGGTTGAGGTATTGAATAAATTTACCCCCGATTTTAATTTGTTCTTCGGGGCTTGCGGTGGTATCAATACCAAATTGTTCCATCACAACAGGCATCAGTTGCATTAAACCATAAGCCCCGGCCCAGCTCACAGCATCAGGCTTGAATTCGGATTCCTGATAAATTAATGAAGCAAACAATCGCCAGTCCCAGCCAATAACTTCAGCTACTTCTTTGATCGTTTCATCGTAAACCGATAACCTTCCTTCATTAAAAGAAGTGTACTCACTTTTGGCCAGGTACCTAACCCTGTTGCTTTGAAAATATTTGTTATAAATCACACGGGCTTCAAGTGTATTGCCAAACTGATCAAGCCACAAATTTATTTCATTTAATAACTGTTTTTCAGGTATTTTTTTGACAGCCCAGGCAAGTTTTTGAGGAAAGCTTAGCGGCATTTTTACATCAACCCCGGGATAAACACGCTCATTAATTAGCGCAATATGTTCGTCTGCAACAGTGTATGCGATTTCACCACGTGCTACTGCCCCAATAAGCTCTTCCACTTCTCGCTTATCCTCAATAATATATATTGTGTCAGCAATTTCATCCATCAAGGTCTCCAGCCGTTTCTTAAAAATACTCCCCGCCTCAACATGAATAGTTTTACCAGCCAATTCCAAACTAGATCTTAACAAATTACTTTCGATCTGATCACGAGTTGTCATTTGCTGCCAGCCTTCGGGCATTTGCTGCACCAAAACCTGCCTTGTTATGATGATGGGATTTGTGAAATCAAACTGAGCTCTGCGCTTTCCGGTTACAGTAAGGCCCATTGCAATCAGGTCAACATCTCCCTCTTGTAATAGCTCAAAACCTTTTTCCAGATTTTCCTCGATTCGCAATTCAAGTCTAAGGCCTAAATGTTCAGTAAATTTTCGTAGCAATTCATACTGATATCCCATTGGCTCACCACGATAGATATAATAATTAACTGAATTATAATCTGTTAAAGCAACTAATTTACCACGCTGAAGGATTCTGTTGAGTACCTCTTCGGCAGCGGATTCCATTTGCTCTTTGGCTTCTATTTCGGGCTGATTTTCGTTGCAGCCAGTCAAAAAAATAAGGCTCAACGCAACAAGAAACCCCACCATAAATAATCTAATCTTCAACATTATTTCTGTAAAAGGTTGGTTAAAAGTACAATTTATTTACAAAAAGACAAATTCGAGGCCGCATCTATCAAAAAATGTGTTAATAAACTTTTTCGAAAATTTAAAGTGAGAACACTAAAATCACAAAAAAAAACTTTTCTATTGACTTGTAATACAGTTTAATTTAGCTTTGTAGCATATAACCAAAAAAATTCAACCAAAAATCAACATTTATGAAAAGACTGATAATAATACTTTTCGCAAGCGTTTTCGGGCTAATAAGTTTGCAAAGCCATGCTCAGGAGTTGCAAGAAGAAAGCGCATATGAATATACTGAAGATGAAATCCGGCAAGGTTTTGGCCTTGGCTTGGGCGTTAAGCTCAGCACTTTTGGCCCTGGTGCTGAAATTATTGCAGCAATAAATCCTACTTTCCAGGTTCGGCTTGGTGGAACTTATTTTAATTATAAATACACCCATGATGATGAAAACATTGACGTAAATGGAAGTGCAGATGCCAATTTGAGTAGCGTTTCACTGCTTTTAAACTTTCACCTGGCAAGGGTATTTTTTTTAAGCGGTGGTTTGATTTATAATATGAACGAAATCGGATTAAACGGTTTCCCAACTAAAACAATCACAATAGGTGCGATGGAAGTTCAACCAGAACAAATTGGTTCTTTGGATTTTAAAGTTAAACCAGGTTCATCACTTACTCCTTATGCCGGCATTGGTCTTGGCCGGTCGCTCTCCAAAAATGGAGTTGTATCTTTTGCTATTGAAGCTGGGGCAGCATTTCATGGCAAACCAAAAGTTGAACTCAAGGCAACCGGAATGCTTGAACCCACTGGTTCAGAAGAACAACGGCAATTACTCGAAGATAATTTATCTTCATTTAATATCTATCCCATGTTGAATTTTCAGCTCTCTTTTCGCTTTTTATAAAAACATAAAAATCATTACAAAATGAAAACTCATAAAATATTAAGTTATTCGGCCATTATACTACTATTAGCGGGATTAATGTTTAGCAGTTCCTGCAACAAACTAAAAGATGCTGCTGACGGCGCGAAGCTTATCATAGATTATAACCTGATTGAAACAACAATCGATGTTCAGTTCTATGATGCAGCTACAGGCGAATTGATCGGACGCAATGATGATATGTCAGTCAATGCCAGAATAACCGGACGCGACAGCGAAGGCGTAATGGACGTTACAGGGGTGCAACATCAAAGCATGCAATATGCATCCCAAAGGGGAATGCTGGGGCTTGCTTTACTGCCAAATTCAAGCTTTACACCTTCCTTAACCAAGCCGATCTCATTTAATGTTGTCGGAAACGTACCCGGATACCTGGCTACAAGTCAAAAAGTAACGCTTGTTGCTCCGGGCAGAACTCAGATCAGGGTTAATATGGTACGCCTTGATAATCCGCCCGAAGGTGTTACCGTTTCCCGCGAAACTGGCGTTAGCTCGGCCATTGCTGGTCGTGTCGAAAACCCCGCCACTGTGCAAACTCCAGGCGGACGCGCACGCATTGAATTGCCCGCAGGAATTGTATTGCGCGATGCCGGAGGCGAGCCTTTGAGCGGTAGCCTAAATATGACTGTAGTTCATTTTGATAATACAGTTGAAGAAGCACTGGCTTCTTTCCCTGGAGGTCTTATGCCAACGGTTACAAGATCTGATGGCAGCGCCGAAGACGGTATGTTTTATAGTGCAGGATTTGTAGCTATCGAACTTACGGATGCTTCCGGCCGACAAGCTGCCACTTTTGAGGATGGTACGATTTCTCTTGAAGCTATCATCAACCCGCAAACTTTCAATCCTGAGACAAATGGCAATGTGGCCGCAGGAGATCAGGTTCCCTTGTGGAGCTACAACGAAAACACCGGAGAATGGAAAGAAGAAGGTGTTGCAAACATCATACAAAACGGTGGCGAACTTACATCGACAGTCGAACTTACACACCTGTCTTACTATAACTTCGATTGGTTTTATGGAGATTATTGTTTTGAAGGCGTGCCATTTGTTTTTAGTATCACGAATCCAACCTGCGATTGTTATGTGATGCAGGGAGCCATGTACCGCCAAATTGATAATTCCTTTATGACCTATGTTTATATGTGGGTTTGTGGAGACGAACCTGTTTATACGCAATATGCACCATCTGGTGTTCCTGTATATATCGAATGGCAAGATGATTACTATAATAACATCACTATTGCACCTGCATCACAGCCTACACTGATTGATGATTTATGCTCGGGCACTCCGGTTCAGGTGAATGTGGTTTCGCAACCATCAAATGGTATAACAATTGAAGTAGAAGTGTATTGTGCCAGCGAACCCAATGTTATTATCCGGCCTTCGTTTGGAGCATGGTACAGAGGAGTTAACGACTGGAACTGGCGCTGGGCAGAAATGGTAAATGGCTATGCCGAAATTTGCGATGTAGAGGTAGGTCAAACTTATGTTGTAGGGATTTATTATGACAATGATTGGTATGAGACAGAAGTTACCGTTACACAAGAATCATATTCTTATGTAGGCTTTGAACTTCCGGCAGATGTATGCAGCGAAGTGTTTGGTTTTTAATAAACTGATTTTATCCTTTATAAGAAACATTGAAGCTGCTTCGGCGGCTTCTTTGTTTTTCAGTATAAAACTAAACCTTCAAGGTTTTGGAAATCTTGAAGGTTTAGCAATTTGTTTAGGGTTGCTGATCTATTATACCGCTGCCCAAACAAAACGGTTCTTCCAGTTGATACATCACGGCAAACTGCCCGGGAGCCACACCAGAAATAGGCTCATCGGCCTGGATATACCACATGCCACCTTCCTGCTGAATTGTTCCAAAATTAAATTCGGGCTGATGCCGGATTTTAAACCGCAACCTGTCTCCTTCATTTAATACAAAATCAGGATGCAGCAATTGCACGTCTGCCATATAAACCTTGTCTTGATACTGACTTACAGGATCATACCCATTGGAAACATAAACAATATTCTGTTCAACGTCCTTTTTCACTACAAACCAGGGGCCTCCGCTCAAACCCAGGCCGCGTCGCTGCCCGATTGTATGAAACCAAAAACCATTGTGCTTTCCCAGTTTTTTTCCTGTTTCCAGTTCTATGATATCACCCGCCTTCTCGCCAGCATAGCGTTTGATGAAGTCGTTGTAATTGATCTTTCCTAAAAAGCAAATTCCCTGACTGTCGGGTCGGTGGGCGCTTGGCAATTTCATGGCTTCTGCAATTTGGCGCACTTCCGGCTTTTGTAAATCTCCAACGGGGAACATCAGTTTGCTTAATTGTGAATAAGTGATACGTCCTAAAAAATACGTCTGGTCTTTTACCGGATCGGCAGCCGTTCCCAGATAATAACCGCCTTCATTTTCAATAATTCGTGCATAGTGGCCGGTACTGATTTTATCGAACTGATGCCCAAACTGCTGTTCAAAAGCCCCAAATTTAATAAGGCGGTTGCACATCACATCCGGATTAGGTGTAAGGCCATTTTTTACCGTTTCGATCGTATAAGCCACCACGGTTTCCCAATAAGTTTTCTGGAGATCAACAATCTCCATCTTGCACCCATATTTTTTGGCAATATAGGTCGTTATTTCAATGTCCTCTTCCGAAGGGCAATCCACAAAAGAGGGATCATCTTCCATACCAATTTTGATGTAGAAAATCACGGGATCAAAGCCTTTTTCCTTCAGTAAAGGAATGGTAACCGAACTATCAACTCCGCCCGAAACTAAAGCAGCTATTTGCATAAAGAAAATTTTTCGGTGCAAAGTTCGCACTTTTTAACCAATCCACTGAATTAAACGCTTATGAGCAATCCAAAAATCAAGAGAAATGTCTAATTTTGAAGCATGAAACAAAAATGGTTTTCACCAAAAAATTAAACCAAAATCTTATGTACGGTAAATTAAAAGAACACCTCCAAAAGGAGCTCAACGACATCCGGGAAGCCGGCTTATTCAAAAGCGAACGCATCATTGCCAGTCCGCAAAAGGCAGAAATTACGCTCAACACAGGCCAAAAGGTATTAAACTTTTGTGCCAACAATTACCTTGGGCTTTCAGACCATCCGGAGCTGAAAGCTGCTGCCCATGAAGCCCTCGACAGCCATGGCTTTGGCATGTCGTCAGTTCGTTTCATCTGTGGAACGCAGGATTTACACAAAACCCTCGAAGAAAAAATTGCCCATTTCTTTGGCACAGAAGACACCATACTGTATGCAGCAGCCTTTGATGCCAATGGCGGGGTTTTCGAGCCGCTCTTTAACGAAGAAGATGCTATCATCTCTGATTCGCTCAACCATGCTTCTATCATCGACGGAGTAAGACTTTGCAAAGCCAAGCGCTACCGTTATGCCAATGCAGATATGGAAGACCTGGAAAAACAGCTCCAGCTGGCTCAGGAACAACGTTTTAGGATTATCGTTACGGATGGCGTTTTCTCGATGGATGGCAATGTGGCACCGATGGACAAAATCAATGAGCTGGCCAAAAAATATGATGCGCTTGTTATGGTTGACGAATGCCATTCGGCAGGTGTGGTGGGTGAAACTGGAAGAGGCGTTACCGAGCTTTTCGATATCCGCGGCGAAGTAGATATCATCACCGGAACGCTGGGCAAGGCTTTTGGCGGCGCTATTGGCGGCTTTACCACCGGACGAAAAGAAATTATCGATTTATTGCGCCAACGTTCAAGACCTTATCTCTTCTCCAATTCGCTGCCACCTGTTGTGGTTAATGCCGGCATCAGGATGTTCGACATGATGGATCAAACCAACGAATTGCAGGATAAACTGCATGCCAACACTGCCTATTTCATGGAAAAAATGACGGCTGCCGGTTTCGACATCAAACCTACTAAGTCGGCTATTTGTGCTGTAATGTTGTATGATGCGCCGCTTTCGCAAAAAATGGCAGCCAAATTACTCGAAGAAGGTATTTATGTCATTGGCTTTTACTTTCCGGTAGTTCCAAAAGGACAAGCCAGGATTCGCGTGCAACTCTCTGCAGCACACGAAACCGAACATCTCGACAAAGCCATTGCCGCCTTTATCAAAGTAGGCAAAGCTCTGAATGTAATCTGATTCAAAAACTTAGTTCAAAGCTTTGAAACCGTTCTGAATAAGAGCGGTTTTTTTTGCTCCTACCTTGTATTTACATTAGGGAAAGCAAATTAAAACGATGTCCAACTTGCCGGACGAATTAGAAATATGATTAATTTTGAGACAATGAAAAAAAAGATCCGATATGGGGCAATTATGGGTACTCAGGCATAATTAAACGACAATTTATCGAATTATAAATAAGTTAACGCCAATTATGACAAAAAATAATACATCATGGGAACAACAATAATAATTATAGTAATTGTCATTATTTTAATTCTTGTAATTGCAAAATCGAGTAAAAAGTCAGGAGAAAGCAATTCTAACAAATCTGACAATCGACAGATAAAACTTAATGTTTCATTCCCTGACCCAGAAAAGGCAAACGATTTTAAATTCTTTAAATACATTCAATACGAACCTGTTTATAAGCTTGAACCGACTTATCAAGAAATGATAAGACGTGGAATGAAACTCAAACCTAAGTTTGAAAAAGCAATTCAGACAAAAATAAAAAATGGTGAATTCACAAATCCTTTAGACTTTAAAGAATATTTCGGAACCAAATTTGACATGATAGGTATTCATTTTTTGAAAGGAACAGATAATTTATTGAGTGCCTTTAATATTGGACTTTGCTTTATCCAAAATGAAAAGGTAGCCGATACTGAAACTTATGATTTTCGTCCACCTGAAAAAATTGTAGAGACAAAAAGATTTCAAAAAACTTTAGAACTATTAGATTACGAACAAGAGTGGATTGAAAACATTAGTTTTAAAGATGTTTGGGAAATATTTGAAATACGTGATTTCTTAAACCACAATTTAATAGTCGTTTGGGATGAAGAAGCCGAGACATTAGAGAAAGTTTTAAAGCATAACAGGATTAATGATTACAATTTATCTGTTTTAAAAATTAAAGATATTGCGCAAGCAAATAATCTTCCCGACTTGATTGATTCTTTATTAAAGCATTTTAATTCAGATTTGACATTAAATGATGACTTATCTCTTATTGTCTGTGATTTAGCAGTAGATTTAAAAGATAGTGGAATTAATATTGAATCTTTTGTGCGTTCTATTAAACCAATTAGTAGCCAGGATAAATCAACAAAAATTTCAAAACAAAAGGCGATGAACAATGATTTTATTGCTTTAGATGTTGAAACTGCAATTGGGAAAAGATGGAGCATTTGTCAAATAGGTTTAGCAATTGTTGAAAATGGAGAATTAAAACAAACTATCACAGAATTAATTCAACCTCCAAATAATGAGTATTCTAAAAACAATACAAATATTCATGGGATAACATCTGAGATGACTGCCGATAAACCAAAGTTCCCAGAGATTTGGGAAAAAATTTATCCAATAATTGAGAACAAAAAATTAGTTGCACACAATGCCGAATTTGATATTAATTGTTTGCACCAAACCTTAAACTATTACAATTTAGAGATTCCAAATTTTGATTGTGATTGCACGTTAAATCTCACAGGACAATCATTAAATGAAGCTTGCGCTTCATTTAATGTTAGTTTGAAAAATCATCATGATGCTGGTTGCGATGCTGAAGCGTGTGCAAATTTATACATTAAAGTTCTTAATGGAGAAAGCCCTATCTTTTCGGATGCGAAACCGAAACGGAAATCAAATTCAAAACCAAAGCAATTTCTTGATTTAGAAGGTCACGACAGAATTCAAGGAGATTTGTTAAAACCCGACCTTGAAAATGCTGACACCAAAAGTCCATTTTACAATAGAAAAGTTGTTTTTACTGGCGTATTGGAAATTATTAATAGACAAGAAGCTGCCGAAATTGTAAAAAATATGGGAGCTGACATTGATACTTCAATTACTAAGCGGACAAATTTTGTGATAACTGGAATTGACCCTGGTCCATCGAAAATGAACAAAATCATTAAATACAATAATGAAGGTTGTGACATTAAGATTTTATATGAAAAAGACTTTATAAAAATGATTGAAAATAAATAACTGGCGTTAACAAATTGTAAATTGCATTGCGGGGTTCTTGGTGTGTCGTTCGCTGGATTCTCGCATCATCGTTCCGTCCTACCGGACAGGAACGCGCTCCGAAATCCGCAACAACAACTTACAAATGACCGATGAATAGCAAAGGGATAATATTCTTTTTATTTGTACTAATATCATCAACTGCTCATAGTCAAAAAATTGAGTTGTACACAGGAACTTTGAAAAATCATTTCTACGATACAAATAAAGAAGATCCTCATTACGCTTCAAGCTATTCAGGCGATTGTGGATATAGCTTAGGATTTGCTATTGATAGCTTAAAATTTGAATGGCATACACTAAGAGTTGCTGCTCAATATGATAACTACAGTGGCAGAATGTTTGCAAGATCAGGCGGACTTGGTGGAAGTTATGCTATAGATGGTCAAATTAACAAACATATACTAGCATTATCCATCTACCCGATTAATATCAGAAAACTGCTCCAAAACATGCAGTTGAGTATTGGGTTTACCGGAACATTTTTGCTAAAAGAGACATTTTCAGGTGAATATAGTGGATGGAATATCAATGAAGGAGCTTATTCAGGAAGCCTTAATGATAAATACAGTTCATATAGCACAGCTTTCACGTTTGGTGTCCAGTCTATGATAAATTATAGATTAAGGATTTCTGATGGTTTTGAAATAGTTCCTCAATATTCCTTATATCTTGGACTATCGAAGGAATTAATAAACATGCCAACAGACATGAAATCTATAAGACATTATTTCTTGATAGGAATAAGGAAAAACATAAAAAAATAACTACACGGGTATGCTGCAAAAGGCTCTGCCAAGGTTGGCTGCTGATTCCAACATAATATTTGTCCGATCGCTCAGAATATAGTAAATAGAGGTAATACTTGATAAAAGAAAAAGGGGGCTATGTGCCCCCCGTTTTGCTCCCCCTTCAGGACTTGAACCTGAGACCCTCTGATTAACAGTCAGATGCTCTAACCAACTGAGCTAAGGAGGAATCTTAGTTTGTTCTAAGAGGCTGCAAAATTAAAGATAATTTTAATTGAAACAAGTTTTTTACCTGTTTTTTCAATTTCTAACTTCAACTTGTTCGCAGGCTCGCCGTTTTTTGAACTATTTGCTATTTGTGCTTTAACGCAAATTCGCCTGCTCTTTCAAGGAACCTCATGATAAAATTATGTTTCAACCGCTGCTTATTTATTACACGTAAAGTAAAAAACAAACCCTCTCTAATATGCTACAATCCAACTAGTTTGCAGTAGATGCTGAACGTTTGCTAAAAATACAAACATCCTTCTTAATAAAATGTGGATAAAATATACCAATTTACTAATCTTGATCTTACAACATTACCTATCTTTATGCTTTTAAAACCTAAGGCTTGCCTCAATGAAGCATAAATCAACGCTTTGGCTGTTATTGATAATTTTTGGCACAATATACGGACAGGAGTCTATGGCTCAGCGTTCTGTGGTCGAAGACTTTAAAGTTACGATCACTTTTGTTGACGAACCTGGTGCTGATTTAAATATTTTTAAAGCCCCGCTCAAGTATAACAAGGATTTTGCGCTTGTTTTGCAGCTAAACAACGGAAATCCGGCAATTAATGATCAGGTATTGCCCTATTTTAAAGGTCAAGCTGGCAATCCCGGTTTGTTTTTTACCGAAGGACAGGCCAACAGCAAACAGCCATTTAAAATGGATGCCGTACATTATTTATTTAATGAAAATGGCGTTGATGTACATGATTATCAGCCTGGTTATTTAAACTGGGACAACATCATCAATTTATGGGCGGGCGAATTTGGTATTGTTGGCAATGGTCTCAACTTTCCGGCAGTTGATGATGCCGGAGTGGAGGTTTCGAGAAGCAAAGCTATACACAACGAAAAACATTAAGCGGTACTATCCCTGGGGGGTATCGCACACAGGTATATGTTGTTCCCGAAGGAGCATCTGATCAATTAGCTTTCGCAAAGGAACGTTTTTTAGCCGTATATAGCAATGAATCAGGAGGTTTCCCTAATCCGGTTGATGCTGAAGACCTTACAAGTATTAATGGCGTTCAATTGTCAAGAACACCATTTACGAGCGGATTTTTTAATCAAATACAAGTTTTGGAGCAGCAAAGCTCTGAAACAAATCATCCGATAGCCACTTATTACCTCGAAAATTTTGAAAGCAGCGGTATTAGTTTCGACCAATTCAAGCAGGAAATGAATCAGGTGGCCAGCACTTTCGGACAAAATGGAAGCGATCAAATTTGGTCGGCTACATCGACAGATGTGATTGAATACATGAAAGTTAAAGAACAAGTTGAGGTTCAGACAAACATCAACGGCAATATCGTCGAAATTACTTTCAGCGCTCAGGATATTCCGGTTGATTTGCGTGATTATTGTGTAACGCTCATCGTAGAAGGCGAATCCAATATTGTTGAAATGGTGGTTGATGAGCCTGATAATATTTCTACTTACCGTTATTCGGGCAGTGATGCTTTACTCAACCTCAAATGGAGAGGCAGTGTTGTTCCGGATGTAGAAGTTCAGGCAGAAAATGCTGTAAACCTTGCCGAAACAAGTCTTGACGCTGCCGATGCACTTGAGGCGATGGACTATGTGCAAATGCTTGCTGATGGTGATCTGAAAGAAAATCTGCGCGACAGACTTTGCGCTTTGTCCTTCACCTACGAAATTGGTTTCTGCCCAAAAAATGAATTCCTGGGTGCAGACACTGCTGTTTGTTTTGGCACTATTATTCCTTTTGAAGCACCTGAAGCAGCAAATTATTTATGGAGTACTGGCGAAACCTCACGCAATATTGATTTTGAATGCATTAGCGATACTTTACTTTGGGCTCAGGCCGAACTTGCAAATGGTTTTATTATGAGTGATACCATCGAAATTACAAGTATCGCCTTACCAAATGTGATAATCACTGCATCAAGCGATACAGTTGGCCCTGCAGAAGAAGTTACACTGATAGCCTCAGGAGCAGCTAATTATCTTTGGAATAATGGTTCAACTCATGACACGCTAATCACTCAGCTAGAGCAAACCGAAACCTTTGTTGTTAGCGGAACAAGTGAGGCGGGATGTGTTAAAACAGATACGGCTGTGGTAGTTGTGCAATATATCGTAGAAGTAGATTTTATTTTTGATACCGTATGTTATGGCACGGCAACCAATCATTTCAGTCGCATTGTGAGCAACGACTCCATTTTGTTAAAAGAATGGGATTTAAATGGGGATGGAACCTTTGGCGATGCTTTTGGTGATACGGTACAATACCGTTATGAACAACCCGGCGAACAACTTACCGGCCTCAGGATTAAAACAAAAAGCGGTCGTTTAGTTGTTAAATACCATGCTGTGCCTGTTGCTGATTACCCTTTCGGTAAATTTGATTTCAGCAATACCTGCGAAGGCAATGCAGTGCAATTTACTGACCTCAGCACAGTTACAGTTGGTTTTCCGGCCTCTTGGGAATGGGATTTGGGCGATGGCAGCACAGCCGATTTTCAGCACCCCTCCTATTTCTATGATGCAGCAGGCACTTATACCGTTCACTTGATTGTGACTTCAAGCTTCGGCTGCAGCGACACGGTTTCGCGCAATGTTGCCGTGAGGCCGGCACCGCTGATCGATTTAAGGCTCAACGACGGAACAGCTGTTGCTGACGAAGCAGAGGTGAAAATGAAAAAAGGCGGCAGCCTAACTTTTATGGTCGAAAGCCCTTACGACAGCATTATCTGGGGAGGCGGCGTTACTACCGAAACCTTCAGGGTGATCAATGAAGGCTTTTTTGATGTACAGATTTATTATCAGGGGTGCTCAAACAGCAGATCGTTTAGCGTGGTGGAAACAGAAGATCCGATTGATCCAACAGAAGGCATCATGAACCTGATTACCCCTAACGGAGATGGTTTCAACGATGTTTGGTTGATAGATCTGGATAGCTACGGGCCAGCAAAAGTTGCAGTGTACAGCAGAAATGGCCGTCAGGTATTTAGCTCCAACGATTATCAAAACGACTGGGACGGGCGCTTCAACGGAAACCCATTACCCGAAGGCACCTATTACTATATGATCGAAGCTGCAGATGGAAAAGTGATTAAAGGACCAATCAGTATTTTGCGATGAGGAAAAGTAACTTAACAATAATTATAGCCTGTTTTTTTGGTTTGTTGTTGCATATCATGCCATTGCAAGCCCAACAGCTGCCATCCAGTACGCATTATACTTTTAACCGATACAGCCTCGATCCTGCTTTTGCCGGTGCTTACGATAATGCTGCCATTTTTTTAAATTACAAGCGCGATTGGGGTAATATCGAAGGCAGCCCCACTACATTCAGGATAAACGGATTCGGTCAGGTTTACCGAAATATGTACCTGGGAGGCGAAATCCTTGCCGATAACACAGACATTTTTAATCGGATTAAGGCCAATTTAAATTATACGTATCGCTTACAAATGGCCAATAATCAATTTCTTTCATTTGCCATGGGAGGAAGTTTTTATCAAAGTGTAATTCGTTTTGATCAGGTAAATGCTGACTTGGACGATCCTTTGCTAAAAGATTTAGACAGAATCACAGGATCAAATTTCAATGCCAATTTTGGGCTGATTTATAATTGGAATCAATTTCACTTCGGTATTGGTTTACCTGTACTTTTCAGGTCAAAAGACACTTATAACAAAGGTGCAGATGCAAATTTCACTTTTGATCGTTCCTTCCTGATGCATGCTTCCAATCGGTTCAGGCTTGCAGAACTATGGCAGCTTCAGGTTTTTGGAGTTTATCAAAAAACAGATAACCTTCCGGCTGTTGTTGATATTTCTGCCACTGCCTTTTATGATGATGCCTACCACATTGGATTGATGTACCGCAGCAGTAATGCACTTGTTTTTGGCTTGGGCGGAGAACTTATCGAAGGTTTTGTAATCGGCTATTCTTACGAAATGGGATTTGGAGGCGTGTATAATGGTTCGGGAGGCGCGCACGAAATTAGCGTGGGATATCGGATCACCACAAAAAATCTGACCCGTTTTTACGACGCCCGCACCCGAAAAAAAGCCGCTACGCCAGTAAGGCCATTGAAACCAGGGCCAAAACCCGTTGAATTTAACAGGAGGTAGTAATCATGAAAACGCTATATAAACACACGATTACATGGATGCTGCTTTTTATTTTGCAGCTGTTATTTATATCCCAAAAGCCATGCAATGCTCAAACTGCAGATCCCGGAATAAACTTTATCCTGATCACTTTTGACCAGGCTCCCACTAATGTATCAGTTGAAAAAGCTCCCTTGCGTTATAACAAAAAATTCGCGCTCAGCTTTCACACCGACGATGGCATTGAGGATGTTTATACCGTTGGATTTCCTTTCTTCACCGGAATTAATGAAGGTGGCACCAATTATCCAGGCTTATTTTATACGGATGGCTGTGAAAATACATTGTCCTTTAAATTAAGCAATTCCGTCTTTTCCTTTAGTGGCTTTAATAATGAAGACATGCACCAACCGGGCAACAATTATGGCGCTGTAACATGGCCGCAGCTTCAAAATATGGTGCAAAATGGATGCGCAGTATATAATCATGGGTTTACATCTGATGCCTCAACCGAGCCCGAGTTTATGAATTATAGCATAAAACGAAATGAAAGCTATATCCGTAGGCAGCTTTATGAATCAATGCCCGGAGGACTGAGAACAAGGGCTTTTGTAAATCCAAATGGCGTAACAGATTATACACAAGCAGCCTTTAACAATGGCTATCGAACAGCCTTCAGAATAGGTGGAGGCACCATTACTGATGATGGTGTTGACGTAAATGCTTTCACAAACTGGAATCAAAATCAGGAATTAAATCGACTACTTGCCGAAAACACAAATGTTACTGCCTTAGCAGAGCAAATGGCTAATGCAGATGGAAATTGGTGGGCTCCGGTATTTACACATCGCATAATCGAAGACTATCCGCAAGCGACATTCTTCAACGATTTCACCACCATCGCAAGCAATTACGGCATTTCGGGTCAGGATAACATTTGGATGGCAAGCGAGGAAGAAATACTGGATTACCTGCGCATTCGTGAACTGACTACTATGACGCACAATTTAGCTGGCAACACGCTGTTAATCCTGCTCGAAGGCCAAATTCCAACAGATCAACGCTTTTATCCCTTATCATTGACCATTGAAGCCGAGGGTGCTGTGATAACAAACATCAACATCAATGGCGGAACCAATAATAGTTTTAATGGTATCGGCACTGCAAATTCACTTATTAACCTGGAGTGGGACGGACGCGAAATAGAAGACCCTGAAATTCTTGCCGATGAGTTCGTTACAATCGCTGAACAAACACAGGCTCAATACGACTGCCTGATTGCCATGGATTACGTGCTGATGATGCCTGTGGGTGAGGCGCAACAAACCATGAAAGACAGATTATGCGCCATTCCGAATGTTGAATATGAAGCCGGCTTTTGTGAAACCTGCGATTTCGATTTGGGACCCGACATCGAAATTTGCCAGGGCGAATGTGTACTATTGGAAGCTCCTGTGTCAGAAGGAAACACTTACCTCTGGAGCAACGACAGCACTACAAGTTCAATCCTTGTTTGCCCCGAAATCACAACAACTTATTGGGTCGATCTGCTTACCGAAGGGGGTTGCGAAGCTTCCGATACCATCACCATAAATGTGCTCGAAGCACCAGTGTTCGATCTTGGTCCTGATCAGGATATTTGCCAGTTTGACAGTGTATCCTTTGAGCTTCCTTTTTCGGAGGATTATACTTATTTATGGATTGCCAATTCTGACACTGTAGCACAAAATGTACATGAATATGGTTTTATCGTTCAGGATACTGTTTTGCTAAAGGCAGAAATAGGTTCTCCAAACGGCTGTCTTTCTGTTGACAGCGTGCTGATTAATGCCCTTTTGAATCCTCAAATAGATTGGGCAGATACTTTGTACAGCTGCCTGAATGATACAATGGAGCTTGTTGCGCCCTCCGGAATTGATTTTAGCTATTATTGGTTTGTTAATGGTGAATTACAATCCATTACAGATTCGGTTTTTACAATTATTTTAAGTGATACTTTAACAGTACTTGTTGAGGTAATCCCGCCCGATGGTTGTACGGCAACAGATTCGGTAGTTTTAATGCCACTTGATACACCGGTTTTTGATTTTCCGCAAGATATTCAGGCCTGTACCTATGACACAATTACAATCGAAGGCCCGCAGGGCGACAACTACACTTATGCGTGGTTTGCTGATGATGAGTTGCTCTCCGAAACCTCATTTGAACTCAATTATATCGTATCAGATACTGTACAAATACGACTGGAAGTTTTAGCCTTAACCGGTTGTATGTCTATGGATTCGCTAACCGTTTTTGCACTTGAAGCACCCCTAATTTCAATAAATCCCCAGGAAGCATTTCTTTGCTTTGGCGATAACATCGATCTCAGTGTGAGCACACAAAATGCCGATAGTTTTCAGTGGTGGAATGGTAGCACTGAACAAACGATAACTTTTGAGCCAACAGTAGCTGATACGACCTATTACCTTTGGGCAGAAGCCATAAACGGATTTGGTTGCACTGCGCGCGATACAGCCATTATTGAAGTGCAAAGTCAGCCTGAAATCAAGCTTGAGATTACAGAAGGAAATAGCCAGCTTTGTTCGGGAGAAGATTTAACAGTCAGCGTTTCGAGCAACAATGCCATAATCCCTGATTATGTGGTTTGGAATACAACTGATACGGTTTACTTTGGGAGCCAAACAACGCTTTCGCGCGTTTTTGAACTTATAGAAAATTCCTGGATCAAAGCCGAGATTTTCTCTGAAATCGGATGTTCATCTGCCGATAGCTTGCTTATTTTAGTCTATGAAACCCCTGAAATAACAGTTAGTGAGGATGTTGAAGTTTGTTTTGGCGAAAGCATCATCCTCGAGGCTAGCGGAGGAATAAGCTGTGAATGGTATAATTCAATAGGACTTGTTGGTGAAAATCATTTGCTTGACATTATGCCGCAACAAACGGATGAATACATCGCAATTGTTTCTAATGGCGGTCCTTTGTTTTGTAGTGCAACTGACACCGTTTTGGTCACAGTGCAGCCTAAACCCATTGTTACTTTAACGGCATCCGAAACAGAAGTTTGTGCCGGCACGCAAATAGAACTGGCTGCCACAGGTGCTTCAAATTACAACTGGAGCCATGGCACAACAGGATCTCCTATTTTTGTCTTTCCACTCGATACTACTGTTTATCAGGTTGTTGGAAGCAATGAATTTGGCTGCAATGATACCGCCGAAATAACGATTCAGGTTTTCCCAAGGACGGCTGTTAACCTCAGTGGTTTATTACCTGTTTATTGTCAAAGTGATGAGCCTTCTCAACTCACCGGCTCTCCTGAGGGAGGTCTTTTTTCTGGAGCAGGAATGGTGGCAGGATTTTTTAATCCGGAATTGGCTGGCGATGGCACTCATCCTATTGTTTACAGTTTGACAAATGAATACGGATGCACGGATAGTGCTTTTGCAACCACAATAGTATTTGGAGGCTTAAGCAGTATTGATATTGGAAACGACACCCTGATCTGCCCCAACGACACTTTGCGTCTGGATGCCGGAGAAGGTTTTAGTGAATATTATTGGAATACAGGAGCTACAACACGTCAAATTACCATACTGGGAACAGATTATCAGGCCGGCACTTCACGCGAAATAAGTGTTGTTGGCGTGCTGGATGGCTGCACTGCTTCAGGAAAAATGCGGCTCACTATTCGCGATGATTGTTTCATAGGCATTGATGAGCAAAATACAAGCCAACTTTTTGTCTCACCAAATCCTGGTTCCGACAACTTTGTGATTAAGCTGCCCGAAGGGTTTGTGCCCGAACAATTCGAATTGGTTCAGTTAAATGGAAAAACTGTTCCCTTCACTTATGATATGAGTAAAAATAAGCTAAATCTCAACCTCCGTAAATCTTATCAGGGAGTTTTGCTTCTGCGTTTGATTTCAAAACATCAAAACCTCACCACAAAGCTTATCGCTCATTAGCAGCAAAATCCTTTAAGGGATAATCACGTCTGAGGTGATTTTCGGCCACATTTCATACCTTTGCACCACTCAAATAAAAAAGTATGACAACAAAAAAAGTATTGGGCATAGGAAATGCATTGGTTGATAATATGATTCGTTTGGATGATGAAGCCTTGCTTATCCAGCTTGAATTGCCGAAAGGAAGCATGCAGCTGGTCGATACCAATCGCTCATCAGCAGTTGCAGAAGCATCAGCACACCTCAGTAACCTGCGTTCGTCAGGTGGTTCGGCTGCCAACACTATTCACGGGCTGGCTCGTTTGGGTGTTGAAACAGCTTTTATAGGCCACGTTGGAGAAGATGAAACCGGAAATTTCTTCAAAGAAGATATGATTGCTGCCGGCATAAAGCCCTTACTTTTCAGCAGCAAAACGGCTTCGGGGCTGGCTCATGCTTTTGTGACCGCAGACGGCGAACGCACCTTTGCTACCTGTTTGGGAGCCGCCATCGAATTATCCGAAAAGCATTTGAATAAAGACTTATTTAAAGCTTACGATTACTTCTATATTGAAGGATATCTTGTTCAAAACAAATCTCTGCTAAAAAAAGCCATTGGGCTTGCAGCACAATCAGGAGCAAAAGTAGCCATCGACCTTGCGAGTTATAATGTAGTGCAAGACAACCGGGATTTTTTATTGGAACTACTCAACAATAAGAACATCGACCTTGTATTTGCCAACGAAGAAGAGGCAAAAGCACTTACCGGACTCAATCCTCACGAAGCGCTGGATTTTATAGCTGATCGCTGCGAAACCGCCATCGTAAAAATTGGAAAAGCAGGATCTTTAATTAAACAAAACAGTGTAGTTTATCCAATCGAACCCATCAAAGCAAATGCAATTGACACAACAGGTGCGGGCGATATGTATGCTGCAGGATTCCTGTATGGTATTTCAAAACAGCTCAGCCTCACTCAGGCAGGTCAAATTGGCAGCCTTTTGGCAGGCAATGTTATTGAAGTGATTGGGGCCAAAATGGAGCATGACAAATGGGAAATGATCAAAAAGAAGATCAGTAAGATTACGGCTGTTTAATACGTGTTAAAGTTTCCAAAAAACACTTACTTGTCATCATTATAAATAAGGATTAGGATTTGTTTATAATGCTGAAATGCTTAGCTTTGCAGGCCTGTTTTGAAAAATAGTTGAACAATTTTAACAGCATTTTAGATATGAAGGTTTACCAAACAGACGAAATTCGGAATGTCGCCCTGATTGGCGCTGCAAAATCCGGCAAAACGACCTTGGCAGAGAATATGCTCTTCGAAGGCAAAGTGATTAACAGAAAAGGAAGTGTTGATGATAAAAACTCCGTTTCTGATTACCGACAGATAGAAATGGATCGCCAGATATCTGTTCACCTGAGTTTATTGCATACCCTGCACGAGGACAAAAAAATAAATATCCTTGACGCACCGGGTTTTAGCGATTTCGCAGGCGATATTCTTGCTGCTACAACAGTTGCCGACACTGCAATTATGACAGTGAATAGTCAGGCTGGTGTGGAAGCTACCACCGAAAATGCCTGGAAACTTGCCGAACGTTCCAATACGCCAGTAGTATTTTTTGTAAACCACCTCGATCATCACAATGCCAATTTTGATGAAGCGGTTCGTCAGGTGAAAGCTTATTTTGGCGATAAAACAACAGTGGCACAATACCCTGTAAATGTTGGCGAAGGTTTTGACAGCGTGATAGATCTGATGCTGATGAAGATGCTTAAATTCCCTCAGGGTGGAGGTGCTCCGGAAGTGGTCGACATCCCTGCCGAAGAAATGGACAAAGCAGAAAGCCTTCACAAAGAACTGGTAGAAAATGCTGCTGAAGGTGATGAAGAACTGATGGAAAAATATTTCGAAAATGACACGCTCAGCCTCGAAGAAACCCGTGCAGGAATCCGTTTGGGTTTGGTTCAGCGTGCTATTTTTCCTATCATGTGTGGTGATGTAAAACATGGTATAGGTGTGCATCGTCTCATGGATTTCATTGTGCACAGTTGTCCTGCCCCAAATAATTCAACCCCCCGAAAAACTACTTCCGGCAAAGATTATACCTGCAATGCCAATGATCCTGCCGGACTATTTGTTTTCAAAGTTGCCAATGAGCAGCATCTGGGTGAGGTTTCGCTGATTAAAGTTTACGGTGGAACCATCACCGAAGGTCAGGATTTGATCAATCCAAGAAACGAACACAAAGAGCGCATCTCACAGTTGTTTGTCGTCAATGGTAAAAATCGCGAAAAAATCGATAAGGTTGTTGCCGGTGATATCGCCGTTACCATTAAGCTTAAAGATATCCGTACCAACGACTCGCTGATGGATCCCAAATTTTCTGACGAAGGATTTGCTCCAATCGAGTTCCCAGCACCAATTTTCACCACAGCCGTTAAAGCGGTTCAATCAACTGATGATGAAAAACTGGGAAGTGTATTGCAAGACATGCACCGGACTGATCCCACAATTATTGCGGGTCTTTCACGTGAGTTGCGACAGCTCATCCTGCAATGTCAGGGCGAATATCATATGAATACTGTTAAATGGTATCTCGATCATGTACATAAGCTGGAAGTAGAGTTTTACTCACCTAAGATTCCATACCGCGAAACGATCACCAAATCAGCAAGGGCTGATTACCGTCACAAAAAGCAATCTGGCGGTTCCGGGCAGTTTGGAGAGGTTCACCTGATGATACAGCCTTACTTCGAAGGATATAAAGATCCTACCGACTTCCCTGTTCGTGGCAAAGAAGAACACAAGCTCAATTGGGGCGGTATGCTTATTTTCGCAAACTGTATCGTTGGTGGTTCGATCGACGCACGTTTTATGCCTGCTATCCTAAAAGGAATTATGGAGCGTATGGAAGAAGGCCCGCTTACAGGTTCATACGCCCGTGATATCATCGTTTATGTTTATGATGGCAAGATGCACCCGGTAGATTCAAACGAAATATCCTTTAAACTTGCTGGCCGTCATGCCTTTAGCGATGCATTTAAAAATGCTGGGCCTAAGATTATGGAACCTGTTTATGATGTTTCGGTCAGAATGCCGGAAGACATGATGGGCGCTTGTATGACCGATCTTCAGGGTCGTCGCGCAATAATCATGGGTATGGATACCGATGGAAAGTATCAAATTATTAAGGCTAAAGTACCTTTGGCCGAGATGGATAAGTACAGCACTTCGCTCAGCTCGATCACTTCGGGACGTGGAACTTATTCCATGAAATTTGCCGAATACGCTCAGGTTCCGGGCGATGTGCAAACCAAACTGCTCAAGGAATACGAAGAAAGCCTCAAGGAAGAAGAATAGGAAATTACTTCCTTATAATATTGAAAAACCGGCGGCTATAAACTGTCGGTTTTTTTATGAAAATTCCTAAAGCTCACGAATAAAAGCCTCCAAATCTTCTTCAGCATCAAGGTGCAGGTGCTTTTTCAATCGATATCTGGCACTTTTGATGCTATTAGGCGAAATATTCAGTACAGCGGCCATTTCACGGCTGTTCATATTAAGCCTGATCAGCGCACACAATCGTTGCTCATAATTCGTTAAGTCAGCATTTATTTTTAGTAGCTTTTCATTAAAATCCTTGTTTACAGCCTCAAAATAGCGTTTAAACAAATCCCATTCCTTGTCAGAAAGCAAACTTTGATTGATCCGAAGGTTTATGCTTTTCAAGTGTTTTTTATCCTCATCCGAAACTTTCTTCGACAAGTTTTTTAGCTTGGCTTGCAGATCCTGCAAAATGCTGTTTTTTTGCATCATATGCAAAGCATGTGTACTTAACTGCCGCGATTTAAACTGGATGGATTGCTCTAACTCCTCCTCGCGCAGTTTTTGCTTTTCCAGTTCTGCTTCAGCAAGTCGTTTTTCCTGAACATGAAGCAATTCTTTTTGTGCATAAACAAGCTTTTCACGACGCCTTTTTTGCCACATAATAAAAAGTAAAAGCATGAACACGATACTGATTCCCACAAAGATTAATCGCTGGTTTTTCTTCTTAACCTGCTCAATTTGTTGTTGATGTGTAAGTTCCAGTATTTTCTGTTCCTTCTTCGCTGATTCATATTTCGTTTCGAGTTCGGCAATCTTTAACTGGATTTTTTCGCTCTGTATGCTGTCATGATAATTGCCATATAATTGAAAGTAGTTATACGCTTTCTCATAGTTATTGTTGGCCGCATACAATAGGTACAATTGTTTAAGCGTACCTTCATAAATCAAAGCATGGCCAATGCGATCAGAGGTTTCAAGTGCTTGTAACAGAAAATATTCTCCATTCTCTAAGTCTCCGGATTGAAAATATGTTTCACCTAATGAATAGGTTACTTGATTGATGTCTTTCTCTGATTGTATTTGGGTAAAGATTTCCTCAGCTTCCTTGAACCTTGCAATAGCTTGATCGATCTGATTGTCAGCTTTAAGTGTATTGGCCAGATTCATTAAAATTTTGCCTGTAAGCAATGAATTGTTATTATTCCGCGCCAAAGAAAGCGCTTCTTCATATAAAATTACTGAAGAATCTGTTTTATGCGCTTCGCGATAAATACCTGCAATAGCCTGCAATACTTGCGAGTAAGTAAGTGATGATTCGTAACGCGCTAAGTAATGTTTTGCCCGCACAAAATATGCCTTTGCCAATTTGAGGTTCCCTATACTTAGGTAAATATTTGCCACTGTACCCAATCCACTGGCGATTACCATGGAGTCGTTGCTTTGCTCAAAAAATTCAAGGGCCTCCATAGCAAAAGCCATCGCCTTATCGTATTCTCCTCTATCCTTGTATATGTATGAAAGATTCTTCTTGGTTTTAGCCATTTGAAAAGTATCATTCAGCTGGGTAAAAACCTCTAAAGCCCCTAAGCCATTAATCTCAGCCTCTGAATAGTTTCCTCGGATGATGTTTACATTACATTGGTGCATATAGGCACTTCCGATATTAAGATTAATTTCGTGATCTTGCCTTAGTTGAATTACCTGATTAGCATAATACAAAACACTATCATACTGACTACGTCGATAGTAAAAATCAGAAAGATAAGCAAAACCCATCATTTTCAATGATTTGATACTTCTTTCACCCCCCTTTTTAATCATTGCATAGGCTATTTTTGCAGCCAGTTCAGGTTTCTGTATATAAGAATCTTTATAGAGTGAGTCAAGTTTTTCCTGAAGTTCATCATCACGCAGTTCCTTCAATTGCTGATTGATACTAAAATCCTGAGCTAAAACAGTATCAATAGGTAAAGCTGTTTGTAAGAACAGAAAGAAAATCACGATGATAAGTTGTTTTAAAGTGTATTTCATCTGTTTATTTTTTATTTAAATGAATAGGACAGTAAAAATTGCACAAACAACATAATCATTTGCATACCAGCAGTAATGACTGTTATTCTTTTGCCTTTTCATAAGACTTTGATGCTTCAGCTTCGAAAGATAAAACTTTTTCATTAACACATGAAATATTTATCTAAGAAGCAATTTAGATTGACTGATATTAAGCTAGTTAAAACGTAATTGCATACCATAAGCACACCTGTAATAAAGGCAACGCATACCATTTACAGCCTCCCTATTATTGCTTCAGCGCTCATCGGTGAATAGGTTTGCATCGTCAAACATTAAAAACGTTTATCATGCATTTTTCAACAAAAATTAAATCAGTCTTTTGGATTGTATTGTTGGCTCTCGCGATCACAAGCTGTAAAAAAGACAAAAAGGAAGAGATAACACCAGAGCCGGAACCGGTGGAAGATATTATCGTAGCTGAAAACACAAAGATTGTTGACGAGTCCAGTCGTAAAAGCATCATCTCAATTGACACGCTTAGTTATACCATTACTGCTGATGGCAGCTCAGCGCTTCTCTCAGGACTAAAGGAGGGTGACATTCTGGTCGACAGCAGCTCTGACAAAGCAAAATATGGCTACCTGCGAAAAGTGAAGTCCGTTACAGACTCCAAAAATGGCAACCTAACAATTGAAACAGAACAAGCAACGCTAACAGATGCTGTTCATAAAGGCAGTATCAGATTCAGTACCGGGAAACTGAGTATGCAAAAGGTCGAACGCATAGTACTTACAGAGGGTGTTGTTTTGAAAAATTTGAAAGACACTGATTTTCAGGTGTTCTCAATGGATTATAATCATTCTTTTTCAACGCTTACAGGTACAGTATCCTTGTCGGGTCATACCGAACTGGATATTGAATTCTTCTTTGATTTTGATTGGTATTTTGATTGGCTGGCATTGCCTCCTCAACCTGTTGTAGAAAAGTTTGAAACAGGTGTTGAAATCAATCAACTGGCTTCTATTCATGTATTGTCAGAAAATGGTGTAAATATGCAGGAAAGACTCTCGCTTGCGCAATTCTATTTTCTTCCATGGACTTTTATGCTTGGGCCTGTTCCAGTGGTATTTGTGCCTCGTATTGAACTATTTGTGGAAATGGATGGCAGCATCACAGCCGTATTAACTACTTCAGCAAGTGAAAGTTTCACCGGAAGAATCGGTTCACGCTATACCGAAGATAATGGCTGGGGCGAAATTGCTGAAAAAGACTATCAAACAGATTTTGTTGCACCTGAGCTTGAAGCAGGAGCCTCTTTCACAGCACATATTGGCCCCGAAATAGCCTTACTCCTTTACGGTGTGGCTGGCCCATTCGCAAACGTTACCGGTTGTGGACAAATAAATGCTTCCCTTCATGTCAATACGGGTTATTGGGACATGATATTCAAAGTAGGCTCACAAGCTCAAGTTGGTGTAAAGATTGACATATTAGGCTTTGGCGAACCATGGAGTAAAGAATTCTGCCTTTTCGAAGAAGTGGTTTTCGCATTGGATAACGAACCTTTTGGAAATAATTTATACCTCCTGTACCCTACCGAAGGCCAAACACATCTTGTTGGTGATCCGATGCGCATACAAACCGGCTACACTGGTGAAACGCCTGATGAAGTGCACTTTATTGTTGATGGAGAAGTAATTTATGTTGACAACAATGAACCCTTTGAATATGAATGGGATACCTATAACATGACAGCAAGCATGCATGTTTTGGGTGTTGAATCATACAAGTCAGGATTGCAAATCGGGTTTGATGCAGCCCACATTCACTTTAAAATACCCGTTTGGGAAATGTATAACCTGGCTCAATTAGGGTTGAATGAATCCACCACAGTTGGCAACATCACTTTTGTCAATCCAAACAACGGATGGATGACAGTTTTTGGCACACAAAATGGCCTGATATTGAAAACCGATGATGGTGGCCTCAATTGGCAGCAAATTCATCAAACCAACAAAGGATTGCACGAAATCTTAATGTACAATGATCTCGGCGAAGGAATTGTACTTGATCAGTTTGGAGATGTATGGGAGACTAATGATGGCGGCAACACCTTATCCTTGCTTACATATGGAGAGTTTAATCAACCCACCTTCCAATGGAAAGATATTTTTGACCTTGCAACCAATAACCAGGGCGAAATAGTTGCAGTAGGTAAGGATACCGGTATTCCATATCATTACCGCATCTATAGGGCAAATGCAGCCTGGCACGATCCAATCGGCTATTTTGAAATCCCCTATCCAAACGAATATGGAGAGGCTCCAAAAATAGCCATGAATGGAAACAGTGGCATACTTTATAATGTTTATGATGAAAATCAGCCCTCCTCGACATTTTTTATGACCACCAATGATGGCGGAGTGAGTTGGGAAGGAAGTCAGCTTCCAATGGCAAGTTCATCCACTTTGCTGCATGATGCCTTTATGCCTGATCCATCAAGTATATGGCTCGCTGGAGAAGAAAACAATGAGGCGGTCATTTTTAGGAGTGAAGATGCCGGGCAAAGCTGGGTTAAAAATACAGTTGCTGATGTTCCCGGTTTCTCGGCAGTTCACTTTATCAGCAATGAAAAAGGCTTTGCAACCGTGAATATTAACACCGCTGAACCGCAGCCTAAAGTCTATAAAACCAATGATGGCGGCAATAGCTGGGAACCCATGTATGATACACGTAACCTTGAAGGAATGACTGATGTTTTCTTCCTGGGCGAAGATTTTGGTTTTGTAGCAGGAAGCGGATCGATTGTGTTCAGATATGGTATAAACTAATAACACGAAGCATCATGCAAAACAGCTTTATTGCTGATATCCAGCACAAAAAACTATTCCTGACCTTTGGATTTTTAGTTAAAACAGGCGAAGTACGTATTGATTTGATTGCTAAAGATCAGAAGATAATTGTTGTAAATCAATCATTTAGCAATTCCAATTTTATCATTATCCCAATACAAATTCAAAAAGGACAATACCATATCAGCGTAAATGCTGATGGTGAACATTTATCAAAAACAATTACCTATTAATTAAACAAAATGCTATGAAAACAGTAATCACAACACTTTTAACTTGCATGTTTATCCTGAAAATGTATGCACAGGTATCTATCAACACGACAGGTACTGCACCTGACCCTTCGGCAATGCTGGATATCAGCAGCACTTCAAAAGGGGTGCTTATTCCAAGAATGACCAGCAACCAGCGCAATGCAATCGAAACTTCACAAGCAGGTCTTCTAGTTTACGATACCGAAACGGAAAGCTTTTGGTATTACAACAACACAGCCGAAACTTGGGTAGAAATTGGCAGTGAATCAGGTGCAGACTGGACTATCTCGGGCAACAATATCTACAGTTCTGTATCTGGCAATGTAGGTATAGGAACTACCAACCCAAGTTCTAAGTTACAAATACGCAATGGTAATTTGTCCCTCATATCACAAAATGAAGATGCCTACATCAAACTTTCCAGTGATGAAGAGCAAGACATCACTCCTGCATATATTTGGTCAGAAAATGCCAAAGGTTTTGCTGTTGGAAGCACAGCCGGAACGCCACAATTGCTCGTAAATGCTGCTACAGGGAAGGTGGGAATTGGCACACCCAATCCAAATCAGAAACTTACGATCAGAGATGGAAATATGAGTTTGGTTTCTGAAGGAAGTGATTCATATATACATCTTGGAAGCAATGAATTGGGTGATGCAATAGGCACTTATATTTGGACAAAAGACGATGTTGGTTTTTCTGTGGGTAGTACAGAGAATGTCCCTCAGTTAGTTGTTAAAAATTCGAATGGAAACGTTGGGATTGGGACAACCAACCCCAGCGCAAAACTGGAAGTAGCAGGGCAAGTTAAAATCACCGGAGGTAATCCCGGAGCAAATAAAGTGCTCACTTCGGACGCCAATGGACTTGCAACATGGTCATCCCCAACAGCATATGCAACAAGCATCAATGATTTGACTGATGCAGAAGCTGATGCCGCAGATTTATTTCTTGGCGATGAGTCAGGCATAAATAATGATGGACTTAATTTTAATACTGGTATAGGTATTCAGGCCCTTAAAACCAATACGACCGGATCTTCTAATACTGCCACTGGTATGGGAGCATTACAATCTAACGTAACAGGCTACGACAATACATCAAACGGACATCTTGCCTTGCAACAAAACACCACCGGTAATGCCAACGTAGCTATAGGTAAAGAAGCGCTTTTACAAAACACCACCGGTAATGCCAACGTAGCTATAGGTAAAGAAGCGCTTTTACAAAGCACAACAAAAAGTAACCTAACGGCTGTTGGCTATCAGGCACTTTACTGGAATGGCACCGGGTCAACAATCGCAGCCGAAAGTTCTGAAAATACGGCAATTGGTTCAAAAAGTTTGTACAGCAATACATTGGGTTCGCAAAATACTGCCATAGGCTTCGAGTCACTCAAAACCAACACCCAAGGAAGTCAAAATACGGCAATGGGAACTAACAGCTTGTTTTCGAACACAACCGGGAAAAAGAATACTGCCTTTGGAGCCTTTGCCCTCAATGACAATACTACTGCTGAATTAAACACTGCAATGGGTTATCAATCAATGTACAATAATACTTCTGGAGACTACAATACTGCCTTGGGCGCAATGGCTTTGTATGCAAGCACAACAGGAACCCATAATACTGCTTTGGGTTATACAGCTCTATTTAATAATACAAGCGGCATTAGAAATACAGCATTAGGCACTAAAGCATTATATACGAATACTGAGGGGGAATATAATGTAGCTGTTGGTGATGCTGCTTTATATTCAAATACTACCGGTGATAAAAATATTGCCATTGGTTCAGGTGCTTTGAGATATAATACGGAAACAAACAACTCTATTGCTATAGGTAATAATGCGCTTGAGAATTTAGGAACAGAGGGACCGGGCATCAATGGTGAATGGAATATTGCCATTGGTGCACAGGCCCTGCAATCAACAATATCAGGCGAGAGTAATGTGTCAATTGGTAATTATGCACTGATGCACAATGACTATGGCTACGATAATTGTGCCTTCGGCGATTCTAGCTTGGTACATAATACATACGGGCACAAAAATATTGCAATGGGTACTCAATCATTATCATCTAATACATACGGGGACAAAAATATTGCAATTGGTTATGGTGCGCTTAATGATAACATTACAGGAAGCTCAAATATTGGCATTGGTTATAATGCGGGACCCACTGAAGCATCGTTTGCAAATACAATATGTATTGGATCTAATACCCATTCCACTGCATCACATCAAATACGATTGGGCAATTCCTACATAACAAGCATTGGCGGCCAGGTTGGCTGGACAACGCTATCGGATGGAAGATTTAAAACCGACATAAGCGAAGATGTGGCCGGACTTGACTTTATACTCGCACTCCGCCCTGTAAATTATAAAGTTGACAAACAAGCTCTTAATCAATACTTAAAAATAAATGATGAGGATTCAAACGACAACAGCAATGCAATAAAAATCGAAAGTGGTTTCATTGCACAAGAGGTGGAAGCCGCTGCCAAAGCCATGAGTTTCAATTTTAGTGGGGTAGATGCTCCTAATACGGAGGATGGTGGCTATTATGGTTTGCGTTACGGACAATTTGTAGTGCCTTTGGTAAAAGGTATGCAAGAACAACAGCAACAAATCGTACATCTTGAACAAGAAATAGAAGCACTGAAAGCAATGGTTGAAAATCTTTTGAATAATAAAAGCACTGAATAATGAAAACAATACAAATAGTCCTTGGCTTGTCGTTGCTGGTAACAATCACAACGCAGGCTCAAATGCAACTTGCTGCCGGGGTGAGGCTGCAACAAAGTGCTCAATCCCATCTGAATGCTACCAATGGTTTAAAAATCAATGCCGGAGCAAAGTTTGAAGTAAACGGTTATGTTACTGTTGCTGATGAATTGATCAATCAGGGAGGCGTGGGAGCGTTGGAAGTAAAGTCAACTAGTTTCAGTCAGGGCTCGCTCATCCAACCAAGCCAAAACACAGCAGCCACCATCCAGCGATACCTCTCTGCTGAGAGCTACCATTACCTGGCTTCGCCAGTTAACAATCAAGCCATTGTTCCGGAATTTATACCCCTCACAGCGGGTATTCCTTATGCTACACATGACTTGTATCGCTATGATGAGGTGAATAATACGTGGGTTAACATTAAAAATAATGATGGGTCGCTGAACAATAGTTTTGAAGTCAACTTTGCTCCCATGCGCGGTTACGCGCTTGCCTATGCTGAAAGCGAATATGTGCGCAATTTTAGCGGAACACTTAATGCTGGCATATTAACAACTAACCTCACTAAAACAGCAAATGAGGGAAACGGCTGGAACCTGATTGGGAATCCCTATCCTTCAACGCTTGCGGCCAACATACCGGCACAAGCTGTCAATAACATACTTAGTCAAAATGCTGCAGTGCTTGATGATGTGTATCATGCCCTGTATCTCTGGAACGAACAGTCTGATTTTGATGGCAATAGAAATGATTATGTAACCATAAACCAATTAAGCGATCCATCATGGATAAGTTTAGGACAAGCTTTTATGGTGAAAGCTAAAAATCATAATCAATTATTCACGTTTAGCCCACTAGCACAACAGCACCATGAAGCAGCCTATTACAAAGCACAAAACATCTCTGGAAACGATGCCTTCAAAATACAACTCACAGGTCCTCTGGGAGATATGAACGAGATTATCATTGCCTTTGCAGATGGACTAACAACCGGATTGGATATTGGCTATGATGCCGGCAAGCTAAAAGGAAATCAAAACCTGGCCTTTAGTATGCGTCTTGTACAGGATAATGGGTTTGATTATGCTATTCAAGGCCTGCCAATTCTTCATGATTCTGTGAAAATTGATCTTGTATTTGATGCCTTTAAAACGGGCTTTTATCACATTGACCTTGCCCAGCCTACAAGCACAAACAGAGATAGACAAATTATTCTCGAAGATACCTACCTGCAAAAATTCACCTTGCTAAACGAGGCATACTATCAGTTTGAGCTCAATGAATCCGGCTCATTCACCGACCGATTCAAACTCCATTTAAAGATCAATCCTACAGCTGTTGGTGATTTTCCTACACCAGAAAATTTTAAAATTTACTTTCAAGACCAACGCTTCGTCATGCATAATTATACATCACAGGAAGAAAAATTTGTATTACAACTTTTCAGTGCAACAGGAGCCCTTGTTTACAGCAAAGATATTTCAATCGGCTCAAAAGCAGCAAAAAGCATCATATTGGATTTGCCAGCGGGTATGTATATCGCCAGCTTATTCAATCAAAAAAGTCAGCTAACCCAAAAAATACTAATCCCAAATTGATTACAACATGAAAAAACAAATTCACGTTTTTATCCTTACTATTTTGTTTTCCTTAAGCTATCATGCATACAGTCAAGGGCCTCCACCGCCACCACCACCTGATCACAACCTCAACGGAGATCAAAATGGCGGTAGTGCTCCAGTTGGAAGTGGATTAGCTATACTGTTGGGGTCAACGGCTCTATATGCAGGATATAAAATGAAGCTTTTTATAAGCAATTCCAAAAAACTGGAATCCTGATTGGTAATCATCACAATTCCAGCTTAAAAGTTGGCGTACCATGTGTTTTTCTATGGGTAATAAAACGATCAATGACTTGTTTTAACTCCTCTATATCAATAGGTTTCATTAAATAATCAAATGCCCCGTAGGTTTTGGCTTTCTCCTCGTAGCGGCCGTAAGCAGTGATAAAAATCACATCAAACTTACGAATAGGAAAACGCTCCAACAAATCAAAACCATTGCCGCGGGGCATATCAACATCCAAAAAAATAAGATCAGGCTTGTGCTTTTTTATGCTGTCCCAAGCTTGATCAATTACAGGAACTTTGTCCACAACGATCATGCTGTCGTCGCAAAACTCCTGAAGAATAATTTCTAACGAAATTATTGAATCGGGCTCGTCATCGATAAGAATTACTTTAAAAGGCTCCATGAGAAAGTTATTTTAAAAAATTAGGAAAACAAACGGTGACTTCAGTTCCTGCGCAACTTCCATCAGCTGCTTTTAAGTCATTGTATGAAATAGAGATATTAGTTCTTTGTTGTGTATTGATTAAAGCAATACGGCGTTTGATGATTGCTAAACCAAGCGATTTACGTTGATCGGGTTTCGACAAATTTCGTAATTTTTCAGCCTCTTCCCTGCCAATTCCATTGTCGCGAATACTCACGATCAAATCATTTTGAGCTTTACGAAAAAAGTGTATGTCAATTTTACCCTGCTTGTCGCTATGCATCAAACCATGCCAGATCGCATTTTCTGCGATAGGCTGTATGATAAAAACCGGTATTAAAACCTTATCCTGTGTAATTGAGGCATCTACCTCAATAGTAAATTGAAATTTATCCTTAAAACGAGCTGATTCCAACTCCAGATAAAGCTTAAGCGCATCTATCTCCTTGGCTATTGTCAAGGATTTTTCCTGCGACATATCAAGAATTTTACGCATCAACGTGGCAAATCGCGTAAGGTAACGACTTGACGCAACCCTATCATTTTGAAGCACATAACGATGTACTGTATTCAAAGCATTGAATAAAAAATGTGGATTCATCTGATTGATCAAAGCCTCCTGTTGATACCAATTGATGTCGTAAATGAGTTGATTGCGTCGTTTGACCAGCTTGATTCGCCAAAAAAACAAAAGTGTTAAAATTGAAGTAATAAAAGCCAACACAAGTAAAATAAACCATAATTCAGCCCAATATGGCTTTGAAATGATGATTTCAACCATGGCCGAATCAGGATTCCATGATCCATTACCATTTTGTACGCTTACTTCGAAAATATAACTTCCAGCTGGCAGATAAGGATATTGCGCATTGGTTTTTTGGTTTATAACCCAATTGTTTCCCAGGCCTAGCATCCGGTGCCTATAGGTTTGACGCCCGGTATTACGATAGCTTAAAGCAAAATAATCGATCTGGATATTATTTTCCGAAAAAGGGAGTTTCAGAACATCCTTTACCGCCCGGCTTTTATTATTCACATTTACTCCGGTGATGTAAATTGGCAAGTGAACATTAGCCTTTTTAATTGCATCATTGTGCATCATATGCAATCCATCTGTGGTGGCTAAATATACATAATCATCAACAACACAAATGCTATTTATTTCATTCGCATGCATCCCGGAGTTTACATTAAAAGTTTGGATAAGCGATTTTTGATTCAAGGCTGCTTTGTTGAGCAAACTTAGACCAGCATTTGTTCCAACATAAATCAAATCTTTGTGCACTTCGATAGCCGTAACAGCATTTGATGCCAACCCATCTTGTTTGTCAAACTGCATCACGCTATCTCCAGCCAACATCAGCAAGCCGTTTCCTTTTGTCCCAACCAAAAGTGTATCGCCCGAAGCGGCAAGTCGCGTGGCGCGGTTTGCAAGCAAAGGGTGTTGAATACCCAATTGCGTGAATTTATTGTCATGAAAATCCCAAACACCGCTTAAAGTGGCCAGATAAACATGATCATCAATTACAACAATATCTTCGATTCGGTGGTTAAAATCGCTGTGTTGGCTGTTTAACAAAACAGTTTTTGAGCTCATATCAACTTTTGAAAAACCACTGAAATGACCAAAAAAAGCCGTACCGTTCTCATCTAAAAAAATACTTTTCAAGCCGCGATGAGGTAATGCAACAGTGCTGTATTCCAATGGCATATTCACATCATCAGACGAATTTATCTTATAAAGATTTTCTGAAGTTGCTATCCAGACTGTTGATGTTTTGAAGTCAAATTCCAAATCATCTATCATAGGGCTATTAACGTCCTTCAGCGTGACTTCCTGCATTTTTCCGTTAGGCAGAATTTGCAATACTCTTCCCCTGTTTAATCCTAACCATAAAGTGCCGTTGGGTTCCACTTCAATATCAATAACATTTTCAAAGTTGAAATCTGATTTTCGGCTTAGAAAATAACTTCCAAGGATTGGGATGTGAAAAACTCCTTTATTTAACGAAGTAATCCACAAGCCTTCTTCGTGATCGATAAAAAAAGACGAAACTGAAATGCGTTTTAAAAAATTCAAAGGATCATGGCCGAGCGTTGCTTCTTTGTAATAATACACTCCTTCAGAGGCAGTACCTACCCATAAACCTCCATGAGGATCAGTCAGCAAAGCCTGAATATTACTTTTAAAGCTGAACGTTGTCCGGATAAATCCGGATGAGTCTATTTCATATAATGTTTCATTTACCGACAGGAAAATGCTTTTCTTGTCAATCGCCGTTCTAAGTATTAGGCGACTCTTCACAACTGTATCGATTCTTGTTGAAATCTTAAAATGACTTTTCTCATTTTCAATCAGAAAACTATCCACAGCAATATCCAGGGCACTTTGTCTTAAAACTTTGTTGTGATTAACGCGCAAAAGTTCATGATAACCTTTTCTTTCTTCCTGCTTTAACCACTTCAGATTTCCATCAGAATTGATTTCCAACAAACCTTTACCCCATATATTAATGCGTATTTTCCCATTGGTATCTACATGATAGGTATCAAAAATTTTCATTATACCGGAATAGTTTTCATAAAGGCTATCAAGCATCTTATTATTGTGATATGGGAACACGCTATCATGCTCAACGTAAGCAAAATGTCCTTTTATGGTATTCACCCATAGCTTACCAGAAGCATCCAATTCCAGATCAAAAACAGTATTTTCGGGTAATCCTTTACTTTCGTCATATACCTGAAACCTATAGCCATCAAACCTTGCCAATCCTTGATCAGTCGAAAACCACATATAGCCCCTATTGTCCTGCAGCACATCATAAACTTCGGAAGAAGGCAAGCCGTTTTGATTAGTAAACTGCCTGTAAACAGGATCTTGAGCCATCACATCCTGAACTTGAAACAGCAATAATAAAGCACAAACCAAGCAGTAAAAACGCATAATCGGCATTTGCTAACAAATTTACAGCAATTTCATTAGCTTTTGAAAGCCAGCTTAAAGAAACATTAATAAGCTTACTGCCATAAGTGCCATTCCGGCAATCATGCCATAGATGGAATAATGGTGTTCGCCATACTCTTCAGCTGCTGGCAGTAATTCATCCAACGAAATAAAGACCATAATACCGGCAACCATAGCAAAAAGTATCCCAAATAGGGTTGGACTCAAAAAAGGCATCAGTAATAAATAGCCAACCAAAGCACCAACAGGCTCGGCCAATCCACTGCTAAACGAAAACCAAAAAGCTCTTTTGCGACTTCCGGTGGCATAATATACAGGAACCGAAACAGCAATTCCTTCAGGAATATTGTGAATGGCAATGGCCACTGCTATCGCAATACCAAGATTGGGATCAGATAAGGCAGCTGTAAAGGTCGCCAGCCCCTCGGGGAAGTTATGAATACCTATTGCCAAAGCCGTAAAAACTCCCATCCGGGCAAGCTTTTTCTTTTTCGCATCAATATGATCCATATCCTCAATACGTTTTACCTCGTGAGGATTTTCGATGCTGGGAATAAATTTATCAATCAACCCGATTACAAAAATGCCTGCAAAAAATGCTAAAACAGTGTACCATGCTCCTTCGCGCAATCCGTAAACCTCAGTTAATTCAAAACGGGCTTTGGATAAGATTTCAACAAAGGAAACATAAATCATCACCCCAGCCGAAAAACCCAGCGCCACAGATAAAAAACGCGTATTAGTTCGCTTGGCCAACAAGGCTATTGCACTTCCAATTCCGGTTGACAAACCAGCAAACAAAGTCAAACCAAAAGCGATCAATACATGCTCGTTTGTTATCATTTGTCGTCGATTCGTTGCTGTTTGTGTTTAGCATAAGCTGCTCTTGTTGCCATCTTTTGCTTCTCGCGTTCGATTACAAGTGTTGCAATTACATCAGCTCTTTCGTTATCGGTTTTACGTTTCAACGCTTCATTAAAATGTATTTCAGAGACATCATGACGATACATAAGTGCGCATAAACGTTCAAAATCATGCTCTAGTAAATCAAGCAAAAAAAGTTTCAACCGAGCATGTAGCTCATTGTAGCTCAAATTACTAAGTTTTGCTATCTGTCCTGGTTCTATCGGGATCAGCGTCATAATAAATGGCTTTAAAAGTCAATATTGGTTTGGATGAGCTGCTCACGCGAATGCAATTCAAAACCGACCAAATTTCCGTAGCCCGCAACGTTTTCCATATATACCCCATTGTCGAGATCGACAAAATTATAGCTATTCGATTGCATTACATGATGCATAAACTCCAGGTCGACAGGCACATGGCCGTGGATCACTTTTTTATTTCTAATTTTTTGAGGTTGCACCCTGAATTCACGCGTCCAAAGCATCGTAAAAGTATCACTGAGCGGATCGTCAATATTAAAATTCAAACCGGCATGCACCAAAATATGCTGATCGAGCTCAATAAAATACCGCCCTTTTTTCATCCAAGCGATATACGACTCCGGGATTTCGGAGGCATATTTCACCCCAAAGCTATCCAGCGTTTCTTTGCCGCCATGTGTTTCCCAAATTTTTTGAATTTTCTTTTTCTGCCGTATCCCCAAAAAATGCTTCTTTGATTGATCTTCCTCCCAGGCTTTGATGCAATAGTCCTCATGATTACCCTTTAAATACTGCACCTGAAACTCCTGATGCTCAAGTTGCATAATATAATCCAATACGCCTTTGCTATCAGGTCCGCGATCGATAAAATCACCTAAAAAATAGAGCACGTCAAATTTGTCGGGTTTGATCTGTTTTTCGATCAAAGCCTGGAGCGTTTTCTTGCATCCGTGAATATCGGGGATAACCCAGCTTTTTTTCATAACAACGCTAGTTGGGGTTGTTTGGGCGGTAAATATACAATTTTCGGGCTCTCAAATGATTAAGAAGCCCGAAAATTAAACAAAATATTACTTTTTGCTTGCCTGCTTAGCCACCTGATCCATCAATCTTTTTATTTCTTCAGGATCCCCAATAAAATAGTCTTTTTGCAGTTGCATATTATCATCAAATTCAAACACATATGGTATTCCTGTGGGAATATTGAAAGCAATAATAGCTTCTTGGCTCATCTGTTTCAGGTGCATCACCAGGGCTCTCAAACTATTACCATGAGCAGCAACCAGAATTTCATTATGCTTTTCAAGACTAACTTTGATATCGCTTTCCCAATAAGGGATCATACGTTCTATCACTTCTTTGAGCGATTCTGTCAGCGGCAAATCTTTGGGATCAACGTCTGCAAAACGCGGGTCTTTACCAGGATTGCGGTCATCATCTTCGGCTAATGGCTGTGGAGGCACATCAAAACTCCTACGCCACAACAACACCTGCTTGTCTCCATATTTATCGGCTGTTTCGGCTTTGTTCAAACCCTGAAGTTCGCCATAGTGTTTCTCGTTCAAACGCCAGTTTTTAAGCACAGGAATATACATTTGATCCATCTCTTCGAGTGCAAGCCACAGTGTTTTAATTGCTCGCGACAGGTAGGAAGTATATGCTATTTTGAAACGAAATCCTTCCTCTTTGAGCTGTTTTCCGGCCTTTTTGGCTTCTTCAATGCCTTGCTCCGAAAGTGGCACATCCGTCCATCCGGTAAAGCGGTTCTCTTTGTTCCAGCTGCTTTGTCCGTGACGTAGTAATACAAGTTTTTTCATAAGTTCCAGTTTTATAATGTTTAAAAGACTTCAAATTACAAGCTAAATTTCCATTTTGCTTTTGAAAATCAAATTTGTTCAGCCATTTTTATATTTCATGCAAATTTAAACGTTTTAGTGCTGATATCCGATGAACAAAATGTAAATTTGTGGCATGAAAGCAGTCACAGTTCCGGCATTTTTAAGAATTTTCTATCCATCGCTTCTCTGGCAAATGCCCGCTGGAAATCAATCACTTTACCTCACTTTCGATGATGGCCCTCATCCCGAAATTACACCAAGAGTGCTTGATATGCTTGATGAGTATCAGGCCAAAGCTACTTTTTTTTGTGTAGGCGAAAATGTACAGCGTTTTCCGCAAACCTATGCAGAAATTATCCGGCGTGGCCATCGCACCGGCAATCACAGCATGAACCACCTGAACGGCTGGAAAACAAATTTGAATCTTTACTACGAAAACGTGAATGAATGCCGCAATCTTATTGATTCAGAGCTATTCAGACCGCCTTACGGCCGCATCACACCAACACAAATCCACACCTTAAAAAAGGAATACAAAATTGTAATGTGGTCGGTATTGAGTTATGATTTTGATTCAGAAACCACTCCCGAACAATGCCTCAATTATGTGTTGGAAAATACCGAAGACGGCGCTGTGATAGTGTTTCATGATTCGGAAAAGTCTGCTGAAAATATGTTGTACGCTTTGCCAAAAGTTTTAGACTACTACAGCGAAAAAGGATTTAGCTTCCAATCACTCTGACAGCTTGTCAGCAGTCCAAACAAAGGCTTACAGCACGATCATCCAATCACACCGACTTGTAACTTTTTGGCAAGCTAGTTGTTATAACAGAAAACGAAAATCACAAATTGATTATTTTTGGGTTATGGGAAACGAAGATTTCAAAAAAGATATTGAGGAGCTCTTTCGTCTGTTCAATAAATTAATTGAGCGTTATCCGGAAGAAAATATGCCGGGTATCGACAAGACACAGTTTGAACAGCTTAAATTGTTTTTACGCAATTATGAAACCATGAAAGACCAGCTCTCGATGCAGATGATGGGATCAGTTAATGAGCCCATGCGTCAGATGCTAAGGATGTTTATCAAACAAATGAAAGAAGAGCTCGGCGAGGATGATTATCTGACTGAAAAAGATCAGGACGAGATTTCCATTTCGCGTCAGCCTGCTGCTTCTTTAAAGCAAGGAGATCCGGCCGAAAGCATTGCTTATATTGATGCAATGCTCAGCCGACCCGGCCTCAAAAACGAAGAAATTGACAGACTTCTCGACGAGCGGGCACAGCTGAGTGAGCTTTTGAATAAACCTGATAACTAACTGATAAGCTGCTGAATGAAAGCATATTTAAAGAAAAGATGGAAAGAATATTGGGAGAAAAAAGGTTGGTTTTCGAAAATTAGTGACCTGTTTTTTGTTTTGCTCATTATTGGCTTACTGATTCCTGCCAGTAGAAAAGAAATCAGCGCCTTTGTTTCTGGCATCACAGCGATGAGTCCTGGCACCCTCGATGAAGATAAACAACTGACTGTAAGCAACACAGCTTTAAATTGGTCCGTAGCAAACGCAAGTGGAAAATTATACCGTCTTTCTGATTTTCAGGACAAACCGGTATTGCTAAATTTCTGGGCAACCTGGTGTCCGCCATGCATTGCAGAAATGCCTGACATACAGGATTTATATGATAGTTATGGCGATAAAGTTGCTTTTTTGCTTGTCACAGACGAATCACCCGAAAAAGTGGCTGCTTTTATGGAAAAAAGAGGTTTTGATATGCCGGTATTTTACCATCAGTCGGGTGTACCTCAAGAGTTCGCCACACAAAGCATTCCAACAACTTTTGTCATAAGTCCTGAGCAGAAAATCGTCATCCGAAAGACCGGGGCAGCCAAATGGAATAGTAAAAGCATGCATCAGTTGCTCGACGAAATGATGCGTTAATTGAACATATTACGAATATTATTTACACCACGCATGCAAATTTGTACCTTTGCAACGTTATACAGCAAATGCTGCCGTAAAAATTAAATTGCCTCAGATGAAAAAAATTGGAATTTTACTGATCTTCGCACTTTTGTTTACAACCGTTCAGGCTCAGATTATTACAGATAAAACAAGTAAAAAGTTTTCGGTTGGTTTCGACCTTTATACCGATATCCTCACCGAAACGCCTGCAGATTATGATGCCCGTACTATCAATCAGGGGTTTAATGTATTTGGCACCTACAATTTCCCTATCGGAAAAAGTGCACATACCTTTTCGCTTGGTGTTGGTATTCGTTCACAAAATTTTTATTCCAACACCCAAATTGGCGATTTTACTGCTGATACCGTGAAATTTATGCCCATCACCAATAACTATAAGAGAAGCAAGATCAACCTTGTTTACCTGGATTTTCCGGCAGAATTTCGCTTTAGGTTCAAAAATGTCTGGAAATTAGGAGTAGGATTTAAATTTGGTGTTGCCATCGACAGTAAAGCTAAATACGTAGGAGATATCACTGCTGTTGGCCCTCGCGTTTATACCAAAACAAAACGCCTTAAATCATTAGAAAGTTACACTTTTGGACCTACCTTCCGTATTGGTTATAAATGGATTAACCTGTTTGCCTATTACCAGCCTGCAAGGGTTTTTCAGCGCGATTTGGGTCCTGAGTTTTATCCGCTTTCAGTGGGTATCACGCTGGCACCATTTTAACTTAGCTGGCGCTGACGTAATCAGCACAATAATCAATTCCTTAATTTCCGATCCACAAGAAAAGGTTGAGCATCAACAGCAGCCCTGTTAAAAATCCCACATAAACTTCCATGGGTTTATGTGCTGAAAGCACTAAGCGTGAGGTACCTGTAAGTCCGCTTATAAATATTGCCAGAAAAAGCAGCATTGTGAAGGCCTCTGGCGAAAGCAAAGCCAACCCGGCAAAAGCTCCCGTTAACGCACCTGCCCCAATCATATGCAAACTGATTTTCCACCATAAAGTTATGGCTGATGCAATAATTGCCAGCAAAGTTGCTCCGAGCATATAAACATATAAAACAGGAGCAATTTCTAAGGTTTTTAGGAGATAATAGGTCAGGAAAAAAAAGATAGCTGTTACAAACAAAGGTGCAATACGCTCCTGTCGCAAAGGCATCTGCAAACTAGTGATCAGCTTAAAATGCAGCATCAGCATAATGACAAAGAATGGCAATATAAAAGTTGTCAGAAAAACAAGTCCAGCCAGTTTCCAGACCATATTATAAGGTATGCGAAGCATAATGAGATCGGCCTGCCAAACCAAGCCAAGATAAGCCCATACAGGAATCAGCAGTGGATGAAAAAGAACGGAGAACAGCTTTGCAAATTGTTTTTCAAGCGTAATAAGCATGTTTTATAATTCTTTGCGCAATCGGGCAACGGGTATATTAAGTTGTTCGCGATATTTAGCCACCGTGCGGCGTGCTATATTATATCCTTTGTCTTTTAGTATTAGTGTAAGTTGCTCATCAGTAAGTGGTTTAGACTTATTTTCGGCATCGATACAATTGTTCAGGATTTTCTTTATCTCTCTTGTTGACACTTCCTCGCCATCGTCCATTTGCATAGATTCGCTGAAAAAGCTTTTCAAAAGATAAGTTCCGAAAGGTGTTTGCACGTATTTGGAATTGGCAACACGAGAAATAGTTGAAATATCGAGATTCACAATTTCAGCGATATCCTTCAAAATCATTGGCCTGAGCTGGGTTTCATCTCCTGTAAGGAAATACTCATACTGATAATCCAAGATAGCGCGCATCGTAAGGTAAAGCGTGTTTTGCCGCTGCTTGATCGCATCGATAAACCACTTGGCCGAATCGATTTTCTGTTTCACAAACATCAGCGCATCTTTGTTGGTCTTGCTTTTCTTATTCTCGGAATAAGCCTCCAGCATTTCGGCATAAGCCCTGCTAACGCGTAATTCAGGTGTATTGCGACTGCTGAGTGTAAGCTCCAGTTCACCATCATTGTTAAAAATTATGAAATCCGGCATCACATACTGACTTGTCCGACCGGCATCACTCATCGAATTGCCGGGTTTGGGATTCAGCTTAAGAATCTCGGTCAGTGCATCTTTGAGGGTTTCTTCGCTGATCTCGGCTCTTTTGATGATTTTATCGTAATGTTTTTTTGTGAATTCATTAAAAAAGCGATCTACGATCATGATTGCCATCCGATAATCCTTATCTGGTTCTTCATCCTGAAGCCTGCGAAGCTGTATCAACAAACATTCCTGCAAATTGCGGGCACCAACCCCAGGCGGGTCAAAATCCTGAATTATACTCAAAACCTCTACAAGCTCTTTTTTATTGGTTTTGATGTTCATCGCAAAAAGTAAATCGTCGGCTAAGGCATCCAATTGACGATTTAGATAACCTGCATCATCCAGATTGCCAATTATATACTCTCCTATTTGATGATCTTTTTCATTTAGTTTACGGTAACCAAGCTGCTGCAGCAAGAAGTCCTGAAAGCTCTGATGGCTCGAAAAAGGCATTTCATAGCGTTCGTCGTCAGCGCTGGAATTATTGGAAGCTAACTTGTAGCTGGCAATATCATCATCGTCAAGATAGTCGTCAAAATCGAATTCATCATCGGTGGAATCATACTCTTCCTCATCACTAAATTCATCCGAAACATTCTCATCTTCAAAATCATCTACCTGCTCTTCGGCTTCTAAATCGCCTTCTTCCACTTCAAGAGCAGGATTTTCTTCTATCTCTTGCTTGATGCGTTGTTCGAGAGCTACAGACGGAATCTGCAAGAGCTTCATCAGCAGAATCTGCTGAGGCGAAAGCTTTTGTAGCAATTTTTGCTGTAACCTCTGGTTTAACATAGTCTTTGGTTCGTGACGGTTTTTTGGCGCAAAACAAAGCACCTTTTCTTTTGCGAAAGTAAGACAAAAATAAAAATTGCGACTTATTTATCGCTATTGATTATCCGTGAATTTTATTATAGCATAATCAAAAAGAAAGTGCCAGAACCCAAAGGCCTATAAAATACAGTACTTAACCTACATTTTAACAAACTTATACCTGCATAAAATTAACCTGAAGTATGTGCGGTACGTGCAATAATTTCATTCTGTAGATCAACACCAAGGTCATTAAAATAGTCGGAATAGCCAGCGACACGCACAATCAGATCCCGATAAAGCTCTGGATTTTTTTGCGCATCACGTAAGGTTTCAGCTTCTACCACATTAAATTGAATGTGATGGCCATCCAGCCTAAAATAGGTGCGAATCAACTGAACAAGTTTTTGATAAGCTTCATCATCCTTAAAAAACTCCGGCGCAAATTTTTGATTCAACAAAGTGCCTCCGGTACGCACATGATCGAGCTTTCCTGCTGATTGTAACACAGCTACCGGTCCATTTACATCAGCTCCCTGCACCGGACTGATTCCTTCGCTCAGTGGCTGATAAGCCAATCTTCCATCAGTCATGGCACCCGTAACACTGCCAAAGTAAACATGTGAAGTAGTTGGAAGCAGGTTTATCCTGAAAAATCCTTTTCTATTATTGGGTTTACCATCAACAAGATTGAAAAAACTTTCGAAAACCTTCAAAGCATGCTGATCGGCTTCTGAATCGTTATTGCCCCATTTTGGCGTATCGTAAACCAGTTTGGTACGCAGCAATTCGTGGCCAACAAAATCTTTTTCAAGTGACTCAATCATATGATTTGATGAAACTTCCTGTAAGTCAAAAATCCATTTTTTGATTGCTGCAAAACTATCAGTGATACTACCCAGCCCAACACCCTGCACATAAGAAGTATTGTATCGGGCACCGCCAGCATTATAATCTTCGGCATTTTGCACACAATCAGCTATGAAAAGTGAAAGAAAAGGCACCGGCATCCATTCGGCAAAAAGTGATTCGATCTTACGGTTTCCTTCCAGTTTGAGCCGGATAAACCATTCCAGTTGTTGCTCAAATTGCTGATAAAAATCCTCAAAACTCAAGCAAGAATTCAAGTCTTTTGTTTGGGGACCTAGCTGCTGCTTGGTGCGAGTATCAAATCCGCCATTAATCGCTAATTCAAGAACCTTTGTAAGGTTAAAATAACCCGATAAGGTATAGGCTTCTGTGCCAAAAGCGCCCGTTTCTACACAACCACTGGCACCGCCATTGCGGGCATCTTCAATTGTTTTTCCCTGCCGGAGCAACTGCTGGATTATGGCATCGGTATTGAAAAAAGATGGCTGACCAAAACCTGTTTTAGTAATTTGCAGCGCCCTTTTTATAAAATGATCCGGATTCTTCTTGCTGATCTGCACCATAGAGCTGGGCTGCAGGAGTCGCATCTCTTCTATCACATCCAAAATTAAAAAGCTTAGTTCATTCACTGCATCAGCTCCTTTTTCGGTAAGCCCACCCAGGTTGATCAAGGCAAAATCGGTATAGGTATTGCTTTCCAGAGCGGTAACACCAACTTTTGGTGGAGCAGGATGATTATTGAATTTTATCCAAAACGCCTGTAGCAATTCCTTTGCACGCGCTTTACTTAAACTTCCAGCTACCATTTCCCGCTGATAAAAAGGCCAGAGGTGCTGATCAAGTCTTCCCGGATTAAAGGAGTCCCAGGGATTGAGCTCCGAAATAATCCCCACATGGATAAACCAATAATGCTGCAGCACCTCATGAAAAGTCTGTGGTGCATGAGCCGGAACGCGTTTGCAAACAGCAATCATATCATGCAACTCAGCTATTCTTGCTGCATCTGTTGTTTGCTCTAATTGCAACTCCAACGCTTTCACATAGCGCTTAGCAAAGGCAATCATGGCTTCGGCAGCTATCTGCATGGCTTCCAATTCTTCCCATTGGCTTTGTGGAATTCCTTTTGAAGCCTTGTGCTTTTTTACCTGCTCTATTTCTTCAATGATATCCAGCAAACCCATGCTAAACAAACGCTTGCCAGCAACCGTATGCCCGGGAGCCCGCTGCTCCTGAAATTCAGTAAACATCCCAGCCTGATAGGCTTTGAGCCATTGATCCGACATGGACGTAAAAAGCCTGTCGCGCTGCGTACGACCTTTCCAAAAGGGAATTATTTGCTTTTCATAAATTTCAAAAGTTTCGGTGCTTACTTTGAAACTTACTTTATCGCGATCGTTCAAAACCCTGAGATCTTCCAGGCTGTGCAACGAAATTTCAGGATAAGTTGGAGTAGCTTTGGGTTCGGGGCCGCGCTCACCAACAATGATTTCCTGCTCGTGAAGGTAGATTTTCTTGTGCATCATCACATGCCGGAAAGCTTCTGCCCGCTGAATAACAACAGCATGACGGTCCTCTGGCAGTTGCTTATAATATTCAGTAATCAGCTTTGCGCGTTCGGGCGAGATAGTTGGCACGGCATCAAGGCTGAGTTGTCTGAGGGTTTGAATGCGTTCGTTCATGGGTATTGGATTTAAGCACCTATGCTTACAACAGGTGCAAGATCATTGAAATAGGTTTTAATTTGTTGTTGTTTATCAAGCGGATAGTTTGGCAAATGATTCAGGCTGTAGGACAAACCAAGGCGATTGTATTTATTGCAAGCAGTTTGATGGTATGGCAAAAGATCGATGCGCTGAATCATTTTACTATTTTTCAAAATTACTCTGATCGCATCCAGATTTTGGCTGGTATCAGTAATTTCCTCAACCAAAGGAATCCGAATAATCACCATTGTTTTCTGATGTTTCAGCCAATCAAAATTTGCTAAAATCAAACGGTTTGATTTTCCTGTGTATTTTCGGTGTAAGTCCTCATCTATGATTTTTAAGTCGAACAAAACAAGGTCAGCACTTTTTGTAACCTCTTGGAAAACAGACTTATGAACAAGTCCTGAAGTATCCAATGCCGTGTGAATACCCTTCATTCGTGCCGCATCAAGCAATGCTTTCACAAAATCAGCCTGCATCAATGGTTCGCCTCCGCTAAGGGTGATGCCACCTTTGGAATCTTCAAAAAAAAGCCTGTCGGCTTCTGCCCTGCTAATGGCTTGCTGCAAAGTGATAATTTCACCAACTTCTTCTGTAAAAGGAATCGATTTTTCTCCGAGTCTGTGCGATCCATTTAACTTTTGTAAGCCAGGATAATGACTTTCGGGATTATGACACCAGGCACAACGAAGCGGACAACCTTTAAAGAAAAAAGTGGTGCGGATGCCAGGGCCATCGTGCACCGAAAAACTTCGGATATCGAAAATTATAGCTTTCATGATTTACAGATTGAAAAAAACCTTGATTTGTTCCGGGTTTCGGAGCAATCAACACAGCCAACAGGCGAAGAGGCCTTTGCCGTTGTTGTGATACAGATCAGCTTTAACAAAATTTTGCATGATCAATAGGTTCAATCTGTTAAGGAAGCGAAGGTATGAAAATTTGCTATTCAAAAAGAATGCAAATCAAAAATTATAAACTCCAGAATAATTCACTATTTCGATTTTTCAAAAACCGTAACGATTTCGCCCAGCGGTGTGTCGGATGTTATCGTTATCTTTCCTTCCTCATAAATGCCAAGGTCATTTATAGCCTGATCTCCTTCAAAACTAAAGGTAACTTTTCCATCTTCAGCCAACTTCCACAAAGCCTTGTGCGTATTGTTGTTATCGATAATTGTAAGGGTGCTGTCGCTGGTAAACTTTAAAATGGTTTTCTTTTCGCGCTCAGCTACCTGATTAACAGTTCCGGGATCTGTTTTTTGCTCATCAAAATCTACTTGCACATCCGTAACTTTCCAGGTTCCAATCAGTTTTGACTCAGGTGTTGATGAACAGGATACCGCAAATAGCAAAATTAAGGCTGCAACAAATCCCTTTAACAGTGTGAGACCATTCATAATGATGTATTTTAAGGCTTCTACTACAATTGCATGCATTGCAATAAGCCGCTGCAAAAGTAAAACAAAGACCAACAAAAAACTTGACAAAATAAAAAACTGTATTATTTTTGCCAAATAGTTTAACCGTTTAGTTAAACTTATTAGTTAAGCTTATGACCACTGAAGAACATATTATCAAAGCAGCCAGGGAAGTCTTTATCCGAAAAGGATTTCAGGGAACAAAAATGCAGGAAATTGCCGACGAAGCAGGTATCAACAAGGCCCTGCTACATTACTATTTCAGATCGAAGGAAAAGCTTTTCGAACAAATTTTTGCTGACGCTTTTCAGCAGCTCATTCCCACTTTGTCGCAAAAGCTGGATGAAATAACCGAACTGGAAACTTTCATCCGATTTTTTGTGCCGTTCTACACGAATTTTATTCAGAAAAACCCACATCTTCCGCAGTTTATCATTCACGAGCTGAGCCAAAACCCCGATCGAATAAGGAGTTTAGCCGCTGCTCAGGTATTTCCCTTTCCCAAATTATCGCGCATGATAACACAAGCGGTTACCGAAAAAAAGATTCGCCCCATTGAAACTGATAGCTTAATAGTCAACATAATGGCTTTGATTATTTTTCCTATCGTAGCCAAACCCATGATCGAAGGTGTGATTTTTAAGCAAAACACAGTAGCCTATCAAAACTTCATGGCGAAAAGATCAGAAGAAGTAATCGAAACCATCTTAAATTCCATTAACCTCCAAACGAATAAATGATGAAAAATGCTATCCTCGCTGCATTTCTGATTGTTTTGGTACTTGGATCAAAAGCACAAAATCCTGCTCGGTATTTTTCGCTGAAAACCCTTGTAGATTCTGCCTTAAAGCATTACGCTATCAGCGGACAAGCTGCTATTCAACAGGAAATTTATGCGCTGCAAACTGCCACTATTGACAATGGATGGAAACCACAGCTAATGCTCAACGGGCAAGCGAGTTACCAATCCGATGTTACAAAAATTGAAGTCCCAATTCCGGGCTTCAATGCTCCTGAAATAGCCAAAGACTGGTACAAACTAAATCTGGACATTACCCAACTGATTTACGATGGCGGGATTGCGCGTGAAAGAAAAAAAGTGGAAGAAGCCAACCTGGCCGTTACGCTGAAAAATATTGACCAGCAGCGGTTTCACTTCCGCGAACAAATTCATTCTATTTACTATCAGGCATTGCTTTTCGATCAGCAAATCAAGGTGCAGCAAAGCGCCATCGAAGGTCTTGATGAACTGCTGCGTGAAATGCAATCTGCTTTTGAAAGTGGTATGCTACTACAATCTGAAATAAATACCTTAAAAGTTGAACGCCTGAAGCTTATCCAGCAAAAAACCCGAAGCGAAGCCGGCAGAAATTCAGCCATCGCCATGCTGGCAACGTATTCGGGACTTCCACTCACAGCCAGCGACAGCCTGCTGATTCCAAATCAGGAAAATGGCGAGCTGACTCTTACCAATAAGCGCCCTGAACTGGAAGTTTTTAACTTACAACAGGACAAACTTCACTTACAGGAATCGCTGAGCAAAGCCGGCCGAAAGCCTTTAATTCAAGCTTTCGGACAGGCCGGATATGGTCGCCCCGGCTTCAATATGCTGGATGATGATTTTACGCCCTACGCCATCGCCGGCATCCGGTTTCAATACCGGCTTTACGACTGGAAAAGCAATCTAAAAGAACGTAATATCATCCGATTGAATGCCAGAAATATTGATCTCGCAAAGCAGGATTTTGAACAAAATATTTCAGCAGCAGCACATTCCAAGCTGGAAGAAATCAAACAATACGAACTGCTCCTCGAACAGGGAGAAACCATTATTAGCTTACAAAAAGAGATCTTACAAACAGCTGAAAACCAACTCAAATCTGGTACTATAACCTCAGCAACTTACGTCACAGAACTTGAGAAATACCAGCAAAGTCTGCTCAATCAGCTTAGTAATCAACTGCATTTGCAATTTGCTGTCAATACCTTCAAATTCATCACCGGAAATATCCAATCACATGAAGAACAATAAAATCTATCTTTGGCTCCTTGTGCTGGCCGTGTTCACATCGTGTCAGCAAAATACGGAAAAAGCAGCTGCTTATGGAAATTTTGAAGCCGTGGAAGTAATTGTCTCCGCAGAAACAGCCGGAAAAATGCTGCTTCTGAATGCAGAAGAAGGACAAAACTACCACAAGGGAGAACTTACCGGATTGGTTGATACCACGAGTCTGTGGCTGCAAAAACAACAACTCGAACAGCAAAAAGCTGCTATTTTAAGCCGACTCTCAGCCTTAAAAGCGCAGCTAAAGGTTCAGGATCAACAGCTCGAAAACAGCCAACGCGATCAGGCAAGAATTCATCAGCTTTTCGAAAATAATGCTGCAACTGCCAAACAAAAAGATGATATCGACGGAGCTGTTGAGCTGATAAAAGCACAGCGTCAGGCAATCATTGCACAGTTTGACGGTGTACAAAAGGAAACGCAAGTTGTTCAGGCACAAATCTCTCAACTAAACGAAAGCATCCGTAAATCGCATATCACACAGCCACTTGATGGCACGGTGCTGGCCAAATATGTTGAAGCAGGCGAAATTGTTGCTCCCGGAAAAGCCCTCTACAAAACGGCTGATCTTAGTTTTTTAGACCTTAAAGCCTACATCACCGGAATACAACTCACCGATTTTATTTTAAATCAGGAAGTTAAAGTCCTTATTGACGGATCGAACGACGCCATCGAGCTTCCGGGCACCATCAGCTGGATTGCTTCATCGGCAGAGTTTACCCCAAAAACCATACAAACCAAAGAAGAGCGTACCGACCTTGTTTATGCCATTAAGGTAAGGGTTGGCAACGACGGCAGGCTGAAAATCGGCATGCCGGGAGAAGTCCATTTAATCAATCACTAATTTTTTAATCTCATGACAAACAAGATTTTAACTTTATTGTTAAGTGCAATTTTCAGTATTACAGCCATCAGCCTTTCGGCTCAAGACAAAGCCGATCGGGTATTGGGCAAATGGCTCAACGAAGATGGCGATGCCCATGTGGAAATCACCAAATCGGGCGACACCTATTCTGGCAAGCTGGTTTGGCTGAAGTTCCCGACCGATGACGAAACCGGTAAACCCAAACTCGACAAAAAGAACCCCGATGACGCCCTAAAATCAAGGCCTGTGCTTGGACTTGAGATGCTTTCGGGATTTACTTACGACAGCGATGACGAGGAGTGGACAGACGGCGAAATCTACGATCCCAAATCAGGAAAAACCTACAGCTGTTATATGGCTTTTGGCGATGATGGGAAGCTGAAAATTCGCGGATATATCGGTATTTCATTGATTGGACGCACAACCTATTGGACAGCTGTAAAATAGTTTCGGAATGAATCCTGAGATAGCTGTTAGCGCAAGCAAATTGTCAAAATCCTATCAAGGCAAAAAAGCCCTGGAAAGTCTCAGTTTTGAGATTGAAAAAGGCAGCCTGTTTGGTTTTATCGGCCCCGACGGAGCCGGTAAAACCAGCCTTTTCAGGATTTTGAACAGCCTGCTCATTCCCGATAGCGGAAAAGCAAGCATCATGGGATTCGACACCGTGAATGATTACAAGAAAATCCGGCACATAATTGGCTATATGCCCGGCAAGTTTTCGCTTTATCAGGACCTTACCGTAGAAGAAAACCTGAAGTTTTTTGCCGGAATTTTCAAGACCACGATAAAGGAAAACTATCATTTAATTCAGGATATTTACAGCCATATCGAGCCTTTCAAACATCGCAAAGCCGGCCAACTTTCGGGTGGGATGAAGCAAAAACTGGCCCTTTCGTGTGCCCTGATTCACAAACCTGAAGTGCTGATACTGGATGAACCCACTACCGGCGTGGATGCCGTTTCGCGTGGTGAATTCTGGGAAATGCTAAAAAAACTCAAATCCCAAAACATCACTATTTTGGTTTCAACGCCCTATATGGATGAGGCCTCGCTCTGCGATGAAGTGGCGCTGATGCAGGCCGGAAAAGTCATGCTACGCAATGAGCCGGAAGCAATTCTAAAAGCCTTTGATGCTGAACTTTGGTCGGTAAAGAGCAATCGCATGTTTGAACTACTCAAAGACATCAACGATTTTTCGATAACAAAATTAGCCTATCGCTCCGGCGATCACCTTTGCCTGATACCCAAAGGAAAACTCACTGAAAACAATAGTTTAATTGCCTATCTGGAAGCAAAAGGACATCAGTCGGTAAGGCTGGAGCAAATCAGGCCTACTATCGAAGACAGCTTTATTTATCAAATGCAAGCCCAAAACTAGGCCCATGAAACCTGTGATTGATGTAGAAAATCTGGTGAAAAAATTTGGTGACTTTGTGGCCAATGATTCATTGAGTTTTTCGGTTTTTCCGGGCGAGATATTTGGTTTTTTGGGCGCCAACGGCGCAGGTAAAACCACCGCGATAAAAATCCTCTGTGGCCTGTCGGCACCCACTTCGGGTAAGGTTAGTGTGGCCGGATTTGATGTGTACAGGCAAAGCGAGCAAATCAAAAAGAATATCGGCTATATGAGTCAGAAGTTCTCCCTTTATGAAGACCTTACGATCAACGAAAATTTCCAGTTTTATGGCGGTATTTATGGCCTGAGCCGAAAAGAGATCCGGGAGCGGACAGCAGCACTATTGTCGCGTCTTCAATTTCTGGATGCCAAAAATGAAGTCTTGCATAATATTCCGCAGGGCTGGAAACAAAAGCTGGCATTTTCGGTAGCGATGATGCATCAGCCAAAAGTTGTTTTTCTGGACGAGCCAACCGGAGGCGTTGACCCTATCACCCGAAGGCAGTTCTGGGAATTGATCTATGAACAAGCCAATCAGGGCACAACGATTTTTGTGACCACACACTATATGGACGAAGCAGAATATTGCGGACGGGTGAGTATAATGGTCGATGGCCGGATTGAAGCGCTGGACACACCCGAACAGCTTAAAAAACAATTCGCGGTTGGCAGCATGAACGATGTTTTTGTGAAACTGGCCAGGGCTCCAAAATAGACTTGTATGAAAGGGTTTATCATCAAAGAATTTCTGCATATTTTTCGCGACCTGCGTACCATGCTGATCCTGTTTGGGATGCCGGTTGCCCAGGTTTTGCTCTTTGGCTTTGCCATCACCAACGAAATCAACCATGCCAGCATTGCCGTGCTCGATAGGGCAAAAGATTCGAAAAGTCTTGAGCTGCAACAAAAACTTACCGCTTCGGGTTATTTTAAATTTAGCGAGCAATTGAATCATTCCGTAGCAATTGAGCAGGCATTTCAAAGCGGAAAGGTGAAGGAAGTAGTGGTGATTCCATCCGATTTCGAAAAAACTTTAGCGCTGGGACAACCCACTGCCGTACAATTGATTAATGATGCCAGCGATCCCAACACCGCCAATCTGATCAGCAGCTACACCACTGCCATACTGATGGATTTTGCTGCCAACGAAATGACTCAAAATCAAGCCATACCGGTAACTGCCGAAACCACTATGTTGTATAATCCTGAACTTAAAGGAGTTTTTATGTTTGTCCCGGGAACAATTACCGTTCTTTTGATGCTGGTTTCGGCCATGATGACATCGATCTCGATAGCCCGCGAAAAGGAAATGGGAACCATGGAAGTGCTGCTGATATCGCCACTCAAACCTTATCAGATAATCCTTGGAAAAGTAATGCCTTATGTGGTGTTTTCGTTTGTGAATGCCTTGGTAATTTTGATCATGGCTTACACCATTTTTGAAATGCCGGTGAATGGAAGCCTTGTGCTGCTGCTTGCCGAAACCCTGCTCTTTATCCTGATGGCACTGGCTATGGGGCTGTTTATCTCAACGGTAAGCAACACACAACAAACGGCAATGCTACTTTCGATGTTTGCGCTGATGCTGCCAACAATTTTACTTTCGGGTTTTGTATTTCCGGTCGAAAATATGCCTGATCCTTTGCAATGGCTGAGCCACCTCATGCCCAGCAAATGGTTTATCATCATCGTGAAAAGCATTATGCTCAAAGGCCTTGGCTTTATGTATATCTGGAAAGAAACCCTGATTATTCTTGCTATGGCCGTCTTTTTTGTGCTGTTGAGCATTAAGAATTTTGAAGTCAGGCTAAACCTAAAATAAATCCCATGCGCACGGTTATCTTCATCTTACAAAAGGAGTTCCGACAGATTTTCAGGGATAAAACCATGCTGCCGATTATCTTTATTGTGCCCATCGTGCAATTGCTTATCCTGTCGTACACCGCCACTTTTGAGATCAAAAATACCCGTCTTGTGGTTGTTGATCAGGATCATAGCCAAGCCTCGCGCGACCTGGTTTTTCATTTCGAAAGCTCCTCTTTCTTTAAAATCGTTGCCCGTCAGCAAAATTATGAGCAGGCTGCCGAATGGCTCAAAAATGGTGATGCTGACCAGTTGATCGTTATTGGTGCAGATTTTGAAAAGGCCATTGAAACCAATCAACCGACCAAGGTTTTACTTGTAACCGATGCCATCAACGGATCGGCGGCCAGCCTGATGAGTGCCTACGCACAACAGGTGATTCAGGGCTTTAATAAAAACATACTGGCCGAAAGAATGCCTTTCAAAACCAACAAAGGCAATCTGACTGCCGAGCCGCTGTTTTGGTTTAATCCCAAACTGGATTACATCACCTATATGGTTCCGGGCATTTTGGTTTTGCTGGTAACGATCATCGGCTTTTTCCTTTCGGGCATGAATATCGTAAAGGAAAAAGAGCTGGGCACCATCGAACAGATCAATGTTACACCTATTAAAAAATGGCAGTTTATCACCGGCAAGCTCCTGCCCTTCTGGCTGATTGCACTTTTTGAACTGGTTTTTGGTTTAGGCATAGCCAGGCTTGTTTTCAATATTCCGTTTTTAGGCAGCTTCCCTTTGCTACTGGGGATTGCAGCAGTTTATTTACTGGTGGTTTTGGCTATGGGCTTGCTTGTTTCGACCATTACTGACACCATGCAGCAGTCCATGTTTATCTCCTGGTTTTTTCTGGTGATTTTCATCTTGATGAGCGGTTTGTTTACGCCCATCGAAAGCATGCCCGACTGGGCGCAGTGGTTCAATAAAATCAATCCAATTGCCTATTTCATCACCATCAATCGGATGATCATGCTCAAAGGATCTGGTTTTGCTGATTTTGCCGGCTTGTTTCATGCGCTGGCCGGATATGCGGCGCTGATGCTCATGTTAGCCGTGAATCGGTATAAGAAGGTGGTTTGATGAAAATTCAAAAATTTCTGATTTCACTAAGCAAAAATAAAAGCGAGGTTCTAAAATTAACAGAAGAAAGACTATACTTTAAAAGCTGACTCCATAAAGGATTGCTCTGCGCGAGGAATCTTTAATAAAGTGGCCCTTTTATTCCATTGACTTACAAGCTTTTTTGTTTGATTGATAAAAGCGGATGCTTCCCCGGGCTGCCATCTAAAATAATCGATTACACTCATGCATAAGTCGAAGCTGAGGCTGTTATCGTATTCGGATATGTTTAAGCTGAGACCGCTTGCTTTTTCAACAGGGTTGATGTCGTAGGCAGGTGAAAGTTTCCATCCGTTTCTGGTAAGTAAAAAGCCGTGGTTACGCAGGTGGTCATCAGTATTTGAAACAGCTACGGAGAAAACAATTCTTTTCCAGAGCTCTCTAATATCTGTATGGGGGTTACTTCCAAATCTTTCGAGGAGTTCGGCAATTTCGAGGTAACTGCCACCATCTTTATGGCTGTATCCATCTTTGTAGCCCAGCAGCGTCAGAGCAGATGCAAAATGAATACGTTGTCGGTCTTTAGTCCTGTCGAAGCGTTTTGTTAAAAATGTGTGATGATCCTGTGTGTATTGTTTAGCCATAGCGGCAGCAACATTGATTCCTAATTCAGATGCCATTTGGTTTACCAATAATTCCCATGCACCACTATTCTTGTTGTCGTTCTTACTCGGGAATTTAGCAATCCAAAGCTGACCTTCAGGATCAATTACATTAGCTTTCGGACGGGCTCCTCCCAATGAAGAACCTGGAGTAATAAGCATGTTTAACCACTTTTGCGCCTCCGGATCATTGATAAAAGTATCCGCTTCCAATTTTAGGCTGGCTTGCTCCAATGTTCTGATACTGGTAAAAGGAGGTATATCATTGGTTCGCTGTGAGGCTAAAAAATCTCCGGTTTCATTCAGCCTAAAACGCAAAGCTCCCATTCTTGTTTCATCATGCACTCCCAACAGAAAATCAGACTCATTCAATCTTTTCTTTGGTTGCTGCGTTTTTCGGCTCATAATAGCTTCTCTTCGCTCCATCAGCATCCTCCCCCACCGGTCAGGCGATGAGTCAAGAAAAATTCCGAAATTAGGTTTGTTATCATACGGGTATTGTGGTCCGGTAAACAAATTGAGTTCGGGGTCAATTTGCTGTGCAAAACCGCTTTGTAACCAGGATTTTTCATAGGCAAACGAAAACACTTCATTGCCTTTTACCAATTCTGATTTCAGAACGCCCATTTTATGAATGCCTGGTAAGCCCATCCAGTTGGCATATACAAGTATTTCTTTCATCCTATTTGGTTTTTGAGCCTCTGCTTTTTGTAATCAAACCGGCGTCCTGGAGTTTTCTACCTAGCAGATCATCATTCGCCACTGCCTTCATATCATCAGCCAAGCCCAGTATTGACAGCACCTGCAAGTACATACCAATGCTGATATGTCCACTTCCTTTTTCAATGTGCCACAGGCTTGTTCTGCCAATATTAGCCCTTTCTGCAACCTGTTCGGTTGTCAGTTTCCGACGCAATCGGGCAAGTTTGATATTTTCGCCCAGGATTTCCAGGATTTTCTTTTCTTTGGGCTTGATTGATCCTTTTTTTGCTCTCATAACGTTCTTATTCGTGAACAAATATACACATTTTGTTTGTAGATATAAACGTTAAGGCATATTTTTTAAGGCTGGCGCCGATTTGTAATCGGTGTCCGAACAATTCGTTTTTAATTGAGCCTGCTTTTGGCTTAGGGTTCAAAAAAATCAATTGTTGTAAACTTACACCTGTGTTTTATTGTAACCCTCCGGCCACGGGCATCTTGTGAGTTATAGCATAGCCCCTCAATTTTGCGTTCAAAATCACAAGACCTATGACTATAGAAGAACGCAGAGAAAAAATGCTGCAGCTTGTCAGCGATTGGCAGCAGAGCGGCCAAAGCCAGAAAGCCTTTGCAGAAGCACATGGCATCAAACTTTTTACTTTTCGCTATTGGATACAAAAACAGCGAGAGCAAAGCCAGCATACAGACGCATTCCTGCAGCTTGGAGCACCTTTGAGCGCAGCAGCCATCACCATTCGCTATCCCAATGGCACCGAGCTACAGCTGCCGGCCAATACTCCCTTGGGCACCATCAAGGGACTGCTAAGCCTGTAAGGC
>Ga0100391_1000052_pt1 | contig 137571 bp, 140 predicted proteins | sample CryGeymeta201515_FD_81541 | JGI IMG/M metagenome (GOLD analysis project Ga0100391, IMG submission 81541) | Groundwater microbial communities from Crystal Geyser aquifers in Utah, USA - Crystal Geyser metaG 2015-15 | ecosystem: Environmental > Aquatic > Deep subsurface > Groundwater | place...
AAGTATAATTATTCTCCTCTTGAAAATCGGGCTCCCTTGCCCGGATCTGGCTACAAACGGGCGTTGTTCAGCAATCTGACGGCGGGTTTTGAGACTATTGAAAACAGCGCAGGCACGCCGCGCTGGTTCAGGGCCGGTTCAGGGGTCGGGCGGCCGCGGCCCCCCGACCCCGGCACCCACCGCTACAGCGTGGCATTCACCGCTCCGCCATCCAGCAACAGGTTCTGGCCGACAATGAACCCGGCATGTTGGGAACACAGGAACGCACAGGCTGCGCCGAACTCCTGTGGCGTGCCATAGCGGCCCGCCGGGATGGTCGCGGCACGACGGGTCTTCGCCTCGTCCATGGTGATCCCCTCCTGCTCGGCCACGCCGCGATCCAGCGACACCGCCCGGTCGGTGGCATGGATCCCCGGCAGCAGGTTGTTGATGATCACGCCCTTGCCCGCGACCTGCCGCGATGTTCCGGCGACATACCCCGTCAGCCCCGCCCGCGCGGCGTTGGACAGCCCCAGAACCGGGATCGGCGCCTTCACCGATTGCGAGGTGATGTTGACCACCCGCCCCCAGCCTCGTGCCATCATTCCCGGCACCAGGGCCTTGATCAGCGCGATCGGGGTCAGCATGTTGGCATCGAGCGCCGCAATGAAATCATCGCGCTCCCAATCCTGCCAAGACCCCGGCGGCGGACCGCCCGCGTTGTTGACGAGGATATCGACGTCTCCGGCGGCGGCCAGCACCCGCGCACGGCCATCTTCCGTGGTGATATCGGCAGCCACGGTCGTCACATCCACACCATGCGCGGCGCGGATCGCCTCCGCCGTAGCCTCCAGCGTTTCGGCGCCACGGGCGTTGAGGACAAGCGCCACCCCCTCGGCGGCCAGCATTTCGGCGCAGCCGCGCCCCAGCCCCCTGGAGGATGCGCAGACAAGCGCCTTCTTTCCGGAAATACCCAGATCCATTGCTCTGCCTCATGCGTTTTATCATTTATTGAACGTGACAGTAGCAGCTTCAGACGTGCTGCGCCAGCATCTGCCGGCTTGACCATCCATAACCGCGCCGGATAGCGATGACGCGAAGGAGTGCCCATGTCCCGCAGACCCGCGCAATTCAGCTTTCCGATCTACCCCGCCGCCAGCCTCGTCGTGCATTGGGGCGCGAACGAACATGACCCGATCGGCGGTGCTGCCAACGTCGTGCCCGGCGACAGCTACCGCCTGTCGCGCGCGGCGCGGGCGCGGCAACTGGCAATCTGGGACGGGCCCGAAGGCACCGAAGTTGCCGATGGGTCCGAGGTTGGCCAGCCCGGCGACAGGGTGCTGCTGGAGGTCTGCCACAGCATGATGGCCCCCGGCGGCACGCTGGTGGAAATCCTTGTGCTGACCATCACCGGTGCGCACGACACCGCCCGTCACTTCCTGCCACTTGCCCCGATGGAACCGCGCGGCGAATACGAGGTTGTCGCCTCTCAGGCCGAGATGGCGGCACGGCGGCTGGCCGATATCGCGTCGGTCAGTTTCATCGCCGGAACCCGGCTGACCATGGCCAACGGGCGCCAGGCCCCGGTCGAGGAGTTGCAAGTCGGCGACCGGTTGCTGACCCGCAACCACGGAGCGCAGGAAATCCGCTGGATCGGCCAGCAGGTCAGCCGCGCCACCGGGGCGCTAGCGCCGATCCTGATCCGTGCGGGCACGATGAACACCGCCAACGACATGCGGCTTTTCCCGCATCATCGGCTTTTCGTCTGGCAGCGCAGCGATGAGATCGGGGCCGGACGCTCTGAATTGCTGGTCAAGGCGGAACACCTCGTCAACGGCGACACGGTGCGGCGCGAGGAAGGCGGCTTCGTGGAAAGTTACCAGATCCTCTTCGGCGCGCACGAGATCATCTATGCCGAAGGTGTGGCCGTCGAAAGCCTGCTGGTCACGCCGCAGACCCGCGCCGCCCTGCCCGAGGACGTGGAAACGGAGCAGACCGATGCCGACCGGTTCCTCGCCTCGGATCTGGAGGTAGACCGGCGCGCGCTTTCTGATACCGGCGACCCGGCCGAGCGGCTGACCCGCGCCAGCCGGGGCGACAAGGACTAGGCCGCCTGCCCGGCTGGCCGGGCGTAGGCCTGATACGCCGCGCGCCACAACTGGTCCAACGCGGCAAGGGCGTGGCGGTCGAGCCCCTCGACCTCCCAGTAGCGGCCCGAGGGAACGTAGACCGCAAGCACGGCCTCGCGCGCCGTCGCCTGTTGGTAATCGGGCAATTCAGCCGGGGAAACCGCCGGCGGCAGGGCGGTCAGCGCCTGCGGCGTGGCACGGGGAAAGACCAGCCGCGATTGCGCGGCGCGCGACAGGTTCACGCAGCGACAGCCCGAGGCCGCCGCCATCAGCATCAGCCGGGCGGATTTCGCCTCCAGATCCTGCAAGGTCACATCGGCGCGCAGGGGATCGGCCGCGCCGGTGCCGTAGAAATGTGTCGGCCCGGTCGCAGGATAGACCATGTCACAGCCGATGAATGCCAGAACGTCCGGTTTCAGCGCATCGAGCGCCCAGTATCCGGCGGTAAACGCCATCGTCCCCCCGGCGTAGACGACGCCGCCAAAACGGTTCTGGCTGGGGACGTAATCCCTTGCAGTGACGACGCTCTGTCCGGGCAAGGCGCGGTCCGGGCGGCGGTCGGGCGGAAAATCCTCCGGGTGGATCAGATGGGTCCAGTCGGGGCGCACGCGCCACGCGTTGTTGATTGCGACGACGGCCGCAAAATCGGCCAGGTCCCAGCCAAGGCAATCGGGCGCGTCGGGCCCGCTGCCGACGATCAATACCATTTTCACCATCGTATCCCACTCCGTCAACGCGCTCAAGACAAGTAGCGCGACGGGGCACCCCGACAACGGCTTGCAGGCGCAGCCGTGGCGCAAGCGCAAATCCTTGCCAATCGTCGGGTCGACACCTATACGCGGCCCCATGCTGGACACGCCCACGACCCGCCCCGAATTGCACCCCGAAATCGCCCGCCGCCGGACCTTCGCGATCATCTCGCACCCGGATGCGGGCAAGACCACGCTGACAGAGAAATTCCTGCTCTATGGCGGCGCAATCCAGATGGCCGGGCAGGTGCGTGCCAAGGGCGAGGCGCGGCGCACGCGCTCGGACTTCATGCAGATGGAAAAGGACCGCGGCATCTCCGTGTCGGCCTCGGCCATGTCCTTCGATTACGGCAAGTATCGCTTCAACCTCGTGGACACGCCCGGCCACAGCGATTTTTCCGAGGATACCTACCGCACGCTCACCGCCGTTGACGCCGCAATCATGGTGATCGACGGGGCCAAGGGCGTGGAAAGCCAGACGCAGAAGCTGTTCGAGGTCTGCCGCATGCGCGACCTGCCGATCCTGACCTTCTGCAACAAGATGGACCGCGAAAGCCGCGACACCTTCGACATCATCGACGAGATCCAGGAAAACCTCGCCATCGACGTGACGCCCGCAAGCTGGCCCATCGGCATGGGGCGCGACTTCCTCGGCTGCTATGATCTGCTCCGCGACCGGCTGGAACTGATGGACCGCGCCGACCGCAACAAGGTGGCCGAAAGCGTCAAGATCGAGGGGCTGGATGACCCCAAGCTGGAACAGCACATTCCAGCCGACCTGCTGGAAAAGCTGCGCGAAGAGGTGGAAATGGCGCGCGAGCTTCTGCCGCCGATCAACCCGCAAAGCCTGATCGAGGGGCACCTGACGCCGATCTGGTTCGGCTCCGCGATCAACAGTTTCGGGGTGAAGGAACTGATGGACGGCATCGCCGGCTACGGGCCGGAGCCGCAGGTTCAGAAAGCCACCACGCGCGAGGTCGCGCCGGAGGAAAAGACCGTCACCGGCTTCGTCTTCAAGGTGCAGGCCAACATGGACGCCCGCCACCGCGACCGGGTGGCCTTCGTCCGGCTGGCCTCGGGCCATTTCAAGCGCGGCATGAAGATGACCCATGTGCGCAGCAAGAAGCCAATGACCATCTCGGCACCGGTGCTGTTCCTCGCCTCCGACCGCGAACTGGCCGAGGAGGCCTGGGCGGGCGACATCATCGGCATCCCCAACCACGGGCAGTTGCGCATCGGCGACGCGCTGACGGAAGGCGAGGCGCTGCGCTTTACCGGCATCCCCTCCTTCGCGCCGGAGCTTCTGCAAGCCTGCCGCGCGGGCGACCCGATGAAGGCCAAGCACCTCGACAAGGCGCTGATGCAATTTGCCGAGGAAGGCGCGGCCAAGGTCTTCAAGCCGACTTTCGGCTCGGGCTTCATCGTCGGCGTGGTGGGCGCGCTGCAATTCGAGGTGCTGGCCAGCCGGATCGAGCTGGAATACGGCCTGCCCGTGCGTTTCGAGCCGACGCAGTTCACCTCCGCCCGCTGGGTTCTGGGCAGCAAGGACGCGGTGGACAAGTTCGCCGCCGCCAACAAGCAGCACATCGCCACCGACAATGACGGCGACCCGGTCTTCCTGACCCGCCTGCAATGGGATATCGACCGCGTGGCGCGCGACTACCCCGACGTGACCCTGTCGGCGACCAAGGAGATGATGGTGTGACGGCCCGCGCCGCCGCCCCCGTGTTCACGCGCCCCTGACGCGAACGTGACCGGCCGCGGCGCGATCTGACCGCTTCGTGATTGGGGTCCGGCACGGATTTCGTGTTTGCGTGCGTTGCATTGTCAACAAACCATCGGAGTCTCCGTCGTGATCAAGACGTTTCGTAATATCGCACTCAGCGCGCTCATCCTCGCAGCCGGCCCGGCCCTCGCTGAAGAGATCACCATCGAGGCCGTCATGGTGCCGCAGGAACAGATGCGCCTCGATTTCGAGGATGGCAGCAATCATTTCGTGCTGATGGTCCGGCGCGAAGGCACGGCCAATGGGTCTGGCGTGCTGGACGGGGCCGAGGTGACGGAACACGGCTGGCACGACATCGAACCCGGCGTCGGCGGCAATCCGCGCGGCTACCTGACCTTCGATACCGGCGACGGGCTGGTCTACGTCCAGTTCCGCGTGCGCGCCGTGTTCATCCCGAACGAGGCGGGCGGCATGCGCCTGCTTGACAACGGATATTGGGAAGTCGTCGGCGCGACCGGCGCGATGGAAGGATTGCACGGCGCGGGCACCCTGCACATCACCCCCGCCCCGGCCCCCGCCGCCGCGCCCGACCGGCTGTTTCAACTGACCGGCGAGCTTGTCGAAGGCTGAGCGCAGTCGCGCCGGGCAACGATTTGTTAACCCTTCGTGCCCCTAATCGGAGCCATGGTCCGGCTGCTTCTTCTGTGTCTCGCGCTCACCGCCTGTGCCCCATCGGGCGGTGAGCTTGCCTCCGCCGCCACCGGGCTTTCGGGCAGCTATTCCCGGCAAGTGGTGATCTCGGACCACCCGCATCACGTGCTCTATGGCCATGTCGTCGATATCACCGACGGGCAGGACCGCACCCGCGCGCTGATCGTCAGCCAGCGCCGCGACGGGGTGCATCGTCTCAGGTTGAACGAGGCATGGGCGGACGGGCGTAGCCTTCCCTACCGTCGGATGAACCGACGGCTTGGCTGCACCCATGGCCACTGCCGCAACGACGCCGTCGGCATGATCCTGCTGGGCGAGGGGATGATCAACCGCTCCGCCCGCAACGGCCTTGGCGCAAGCCTGATCGGCCCCGAGGGCCGCATCGACATCTACGCGCCACCGGGCCTGTTCACCGCCCTGATGGCACCGCCGCAACAGACCTGAACCGCCTGCGCACAGGTCTATTTGACGATTTCAGCGATATGGATTATGCAACGCACGGTATCGCGATGTGCGCGGTATGTCTACGCGGAGCGCGCGGAACAACAGCGCTCCATTCACACCTGCGGGAACGCCCCGCCAGACTGGACGCAGATGACGAAATTTACCGATCTCAAACTAAATCCCAAGGTTCTCAAGGCTGTCGAAGAGGCGGGCTATGAGAGGCCCACACCGATTCAGGCCGGTGCCATTCCCCCGGCTCTCGAAGGGCGCGATGTTCTGGGAATCGCCCAGACCGGGACCGGCAAGACCGCCAGCTTTACCTTGCCGCTGATCACCGCCCTCGCCCGTGGCCGCGCCCGCGCCAGAATGCCGCGCAGCCTCGTGCTTTGCCCGACGCGGGAACTGGCCGCGCAGGTCGCCGAGAATTTCGACATCTATTCCAAGTATGTGAAGCTCGACAAGGCACTGCTGATCGGCGGCGTCAGCTTCAAGGAACAGGAACAGTTGATCGACAAGGGCGTCGATGTGCTGATCGCGACTCCGGGCCGGCTGCTGGATCATTTCGAACGCGGCAAGCTGATTCTCAACGACGTCAAGATCATGGTCGTCGATGAGGCCGACCGGATGCTCGACATGGGGTTCATCCCCGATATCGAACGGATTTTCAGCCTGACGCCTTTCACCCGGCAGACGCTGTTCTTCTCGGCCACCATGGCCCCCGAGATCGAGCGGATCACAAACACCTTCCTGTCCAACCCTGCCAGGATCGAGGTTGCGCGCCAATCCAGCGCTTCGGACACGATCACGCAGAAACTGGTGGAACTCAAACCGACGCACCGCTCGCAAGCCGCCAAGCAGAAACGCGAGATGCTGCGCGCCATCATCAATGCAGAAGGCGACGCCTGCACCAACGCGATCATCTTCTGCAACCGCAAGGTCGATGTCGATACCGTCGCCAAGTCGCTGAAAACCCACGGCTACAACGCCGAGCCGATCCATGGCGACCTCGATCAATCGCATCGCACCCGCACGCTGGACGGCTTCCGCGACGGATCCATCAAGTTCCTCGTGGCCTCCGACGTGGCGGCGCGCGGACTCGACGTGCCAAATGTCAGCCATATCCTGAACTACGACGTGCCGGGCCACGCCGAGGATTACGTGCACCGGATCGGGCGCACCGGCCGCGCCGGTCGCAAGGGCACCGCGATCATGATTTCCGTGCCCTCGGATGACAAACTGCTTGCGGCGATCGAAGCGTTGATCGAGACGACCATCCCCCGCGTCGACGCGCCGTGGCAACCGGCTGACGCGCCCGAACGCCGCACCGGCGAGGACAAGGGGGAACCCGAAAAGCCCGTCCGGCGTAGCCGGTCCCGCGCCAAGATCGCAGAGGCGGAAAAAACCGAGCCGGCGGTCTCTGTGCAGCCAGAACCGGCAAAGCCGGAGGCGCAGAGCACGACGGCCCCCGATGCCGCGGCAGAGGCAGAGGACAAGCCCAAACCGCGCGCCAGACCCGAACCACGTAGCAGGTCCGGTCGCCGTGGCGAGCGCAACGACCGTGGGCAGTCTCAAATGACCGGATTGGGCGATCACCTGCCAAGCTTCATCGCACTAAGCTTTGACGAGCGCCGCGGTTATCCTGCCGGTTCCGTGCCGGATGTGGAAGCGGATGCTGACGACAGCGGCAAAGACGACAACGAAAACGCGGCCTGATCCCGATCGGCCACCGCGTTGCGTGAAACGCAAAAAAGCCCCGCCTTTCCCTAAGGCGGGGCTTTTGCCTGTTATCGACCGCCGTCAGGCCGCCATCAGCCGCGAGATGACAACAGTGACCTCGGGTTTGCGTCCGATCTCCGAAACGCAGACCTGACGCGCCACGCGGCGCACCGCCTCTTCCAGCTTGTCATCATCCATCACGGTCTTGTTGTCGAGCCGGGGCAGCAGATCGGACAGTTGATCCTCGATCAGGTCCGACAGGCTGGTGTCGCCGATCGCATCGGGCAGACCGCGCAGCGCGACCCAGCTGTCTTCCAGCGGCGCATCGTCTTCGTCGATGATCAGCGCCACAACAACCAACCCGTTCAGCGCCAGTTTCATCCGGTCGCGCACCACGCCGTCAAGCGCCCCGACAAGGCGAGAGCCATCAAGATAGGTGCGGCTGACCTCGATCTTCTCGACCACGCCGGGCGCGTTGCCCGAAAGCTCCACCAACGATCCGTTGGGCGCCAGAACCGGCGTCATGCCGCCCTCTGCCGCGACGCGGCAATGTTCGCGCAGGTGGCGGTGTTCACCGTGGTTGGGAACAAGGATCTGCGGCTTCAGCAACCCGTGCATGCGTTCCAGATCGGGCCGGTTGGCGTGGCCCGAGACGTGGTAAAAGCCTGACTGTTCGTCGACGACCTCAACCCCGATCTCCGACATCGCGTTCTGGATATGGCCGACCGCGGTCTCGTTGCCGGGGATCGTCTTGGAGGAAAACAGGAACGTGTCGCCCTCCTTCAACTGATGGCCCAGGTACTTGCCGCGCGCCATCGCCGCCGAGGCGGCACGCCGTTCCCCCTGGCTGCCGGTGACGATCAGCATCAGGTTTTCGCGCGGAACCTGCGTTGCCTCCTCGGGGCTGACGGTCGCGGGGAAGTCGCCCAGAATGCCGCTCTCCTTGGCGACGGCGACCATGCGCTTCATCGCCCGGCCCATCAGGCAGATGGTGCGCCCGGCGGCCTTGCCAGCCTCGGCCAGCGTCTTCACCCGCGACACGTTGGAGGCGAAGGTCGTCGCCACCACCATGCCCGAGGCGCTGGAAACAAGCTCCGCAATCGGGCCGGGCAGGTCGCTTTCGCTGCGACCCGGATGGCGCGAAAAGACGTTGGTCGAATCACAGATCATCGCGCGGACGCCGAATTTTCCGATCTCTTCCCACATCGCCGGATCGAACGGTTCACCCAGGCCGGGGGCGGGGTCGATCTTGAAATCACCGGTATGCACGACGCGACCCTCGGGGCTGTCGATGATCAGCGCAGACGCCTCTGGAATGGAATGAGAGGTCGGCGCGAAGCCCACCGTAAAGGGCCCCGCCTGCACTGTTTCCGGCCAGACCGGCGCCACCTGCACCATCGTGGGGTCCTGCCCGGCTTCTTCCAGCTTTCGGGTGGCGATAATGGCGGTGAACCGACGCGCGAAGACCGGCACACCGGGGAAATGGCGGTAGAGATGGCCAAGCGCGCCGACATGGTCCTCATGCGCGTGGGTGATGAAGATCCCGTCGAGCCGGTCCGCTCGCTCCGCGATCCAGGCGACATCCGGCAGGATCAGGTCCACACCCGGCGTGCCGTCCATATCGGGAAAGCCGACACCGATATCGACAAGGATGAACCGTTCCTTTCCCTTCGGCCCGTAGCCGTAGACATAGCAATTAATCCCGATCTCCCCCGCGCCACCGAGGGGAAGATACATCAAGCGTGAGGGAGAGGTCATCAGTGTGCGTTTTCCTTGTTATATTTGTAGATTACGGTCAGTCCGTGCGTCGTCAGATCGTCTTCGATCAGGTCAAATAACACATCCCCCTGCGAGAACAATGGCGCGAGGCCCCCGGTCCCGATAATGCGCATGGGTTTGTCGTATTCCTCGCGGATCCGGTCGCAGATCCCGTGCACAAGGCCGACATAGCCCCAGAACACCCCCGATTGCATGCAGGCGACGGTATTCGTGCCGATGACCGACTGCGGCTTGGTCACATCCACATGCGGCAGCGCAGCAGCGGCATGGTGCAGCGCCTCCAGACTGAGATTCACACCGGGCGCAATCGCGCCACCGACATAGGCCCCGTCCTCGGCCACCACATCGAAGGTGGTGGCGGTGCCGAAATCCACCACGATCAGGTTGCCGCCGTGTCGGTCATACGCCGCAGCGGTATTGACCAGCCTGTCCGGCCCCACCTGCGTCCCTTCATCGACGCGCGGCGCGATCGGCAGGCCACAGTCGGGCTTGCCCACAACCAGCGGCCGGCTGTCGAAATACCGGTCGCAGAGGACACGCAGGTTGAACACCACACGCGGCACGGTCGAGGAGATGATGCAATCGGTGATTTGCACATCCAGCCCTCTGTGCGCCATCAGCGTCGAAAGCCAGACGAAATATTGGTCTGCGGTGCGCTGATGTTCGGTCGTGGTGCGAAACGTCGCCAGAATCCGCGTGCCGTCCCAGATCGAAAAGACGGTGTTTGTGTTGCCGGTGTCGATTGCCAGAAGCATGGGGACCCCTCCCAGGGCGCTCAGAAAAAGATGTCGGCCGCCGGGATACTGCGTTGCCCCCTGGCCGTTTGCAGGATGAGCGAGCCCGTCGCGTCGATCGTCTCGAACCGGCCGGGAATGCTCTCGGACATGGTGCGCGCGGTGATCGTCTGCCCAAGCCGCGCGGCATGACGCAGCCATTCGGTGCGGATCGGCGCGAAGCCGTAGGTTCGAAACTGCGCATCATGGCGGGCGAAGGTCGCGGCGAGAAGATCGAGAAACGCCTCCGGGCCGATGCGGAGTCCGGTCTCCGAAAAAAGGCTGACAGGCCTCAGTGCGCCGGGGTCCACCTCGTCCGCGCCGGGCGCGGTGACGAGGTTGACACCGATGCCGATGATCAGGTGGTTGACCCTCTGGCCTGCGCCAAGACTTTCCAGCAGGATGCCGGCAACCTTGCCACCGTTCAGCAACACGTCGTTTGGCCATTTCAGGCTGAAAGGCTCCGCGCGCCCGGTCACGGCAACAAGCGTTTCCCGCAGCGCAAGGGCCGTCACGAAACTGCGCAGGGCTATCGTGTCCGGCGCGCCGTCGGGATGCAGAACCAGCGACGCATGGAAATTACCGGCGGCCGAGGTCCATGCCCGCCCACGGCGGCCATGCCCCGCCGTCTGCTCCAACGCCAGCACCCATTCCGGGCCGGAAAGCCGGGGCGCGATCCGTGCACCCTCTGCCATGGTGCTGTCGACCGATGTCAAAACCCTGCGGCCGACGCCCTCGGGCCAGCCGGACATGGCTTAGCGAACCAGCGTCGCGGCGGCTGCCTCGGCCAAACTGTCGACCCCGAAGAGATTGAACACGCCAAACACCATGATCGCGGCGGCAGCGACCAGCCCGACATAGGACAAGGCACCCATCTTGCCGTCGATGCCTTCGCGTGGCTCGCCGAAATACATGAAGTAGACAATCCGCAGGTAGTAGAAGGCCCCGATGACCGAGGCAATCACGCCAAGGATCGCGACCAGCATCAGCCCCGCATCGACGGCAGCAAACAGAACCGCGTATTTCCCGAAGAACCCGAGCAGCGGCGGCACCCCGGCCAGGCTGAACATCAGCACCATGATCGCAAGTGCCTTGGTCGGTTCTTTCGAGGCGAAGCCGTTGAGCGACGAGGTATTGGTGACGTGGCGACCATCCTTTTCCATCGACATGATGAACGCGAAAGCGCCGATATTCATGGTCACGTAGATCGCCATGTAGATCAGCATCGCGCTGACGCCCTGTTCGGTCCCGGCAGCAAGCCCCATCAGCGCAAAGCCCATATGAGTGATCGAGGAATAGGCCATCAGCCGCTTGATATCGGTCTGCCCGATCGCGGCAATCGCGCCGAGGAACATGGACAACACCGCCAACAGCGCGACGATCTGCTGCCAGTCACCAACGACCCCGCCGAACGCGTCATGCCCCAGCCGCGCCAACAGGCCGATCCCCGCCATCTTGGGCGCCGTTGCAAAGAACGCGGTGACAGGTGTCGGGGCCCCTTCGTAGACATCCGGCGTCCACATATGGAACGGCACAGCCGAGACCTTGAACGCCAACCCGGCGAACATGAACACAAGGCCAAAGATCAATCCGAGGGAGGCACCGCCCTCGGCCGCCTCGATGATGCCCGCAAAACTGGTGGTCCCGGCAAAGCCGTAGGTCAGCGACGCCCCATATAGCAGCAGGCCCGAGGACAATGCGCCAAGGACGAAGTATTTCAGACCCGCCTCGGTAGAGCGCACGCTGTCGCGGCGCATCGACGCCACCACGTAGAGCGACAGCGACTGAAGCTCCAACCCCATGTAAAGCGTCATCAGATCGCCCGCCGAGACCATCACCATCATGCCGACCGTGGCCAGCACGATCAGCATCGGGTATTCGAAGCGCAGCAGGCCGTCGCGCTTGAGAAAATCCTTTCCAACCAGCAGGATCGCGGCCGCTGCCAGCAGGATCACCACTTTCGCAAAACGCGCGAATCCATCGTTGACGACCATTCCGCCAAACGCCTGTTCGACGCCGACACCGGTAAAGGCGATGTACAGACCTATCAGCGCAAGCAACCCGGCAGACAACCAGACCAGAAGCGGCGCCTTGCCATCCCCGGAGGTGTACACCGCTGCCAGAAGCCCCAGCATCGCGAACACGGCAAGCACGATCTCTGGCAGGAGAATGGCGATATCGGACCCGAACATCATGGTACCTCAGTTGCTGGCGGCGACGGCGGCTTCAGGCACAACGTGCTCCAACGCCAGATGATAGTTTTGAACAAGGTTTTCGACCGAAGGGCCAAAAACGTCGATGGCAAGGCTCGGATAGACGCCCAGCAGGATCGTCATCGCGATCAGCGGCGCGAAAATCCACTTTTCACGCGGCGTCATGTCGGTGATGGATTTCAGGCTCTCCTTGATGAGATCCCCCAACATCACCCGGCGGTAAAGCCAAAGCGCGTAGGACGCCGAAAGAACCACGCCGGTGGCGCCAAGGACCGCGATCCAGGTGTTGACCTGAAACACCCCGATGAGGACAAGCAGCTCCCCGACAAACCCCGAGGTGCCCGGAAGGCCGACATTGGCCATGGTGAACAACATGAACACCAGCGCATAGGCCGGCATCCGGCTTGCAAGGCCGCCATAGGCATCAATCTCGCGGGTGTGCATCCGGTCGTAGACCACGCCGACGCAAAGAAACAGCGCACCGGCCACGAAACCGTGGCTCACCATCTGGAAAATCGCACCATCAACGCCCTGCTGGTTGGCGGCAAAAATCCCCATCGTCACAAAACCCATATGCGCGATGGACGAGTATGCGATGAGCTTTTTCATATCCTCCTGCACCAACGCGACAAGCGAGGTATAGATGATGGCAATCACGCTCAGCCACATGACGAACGGCCCCATCAGGTCGGAGGCGATCGGGAACATCGGCAGGCTGAACCGCAGGAAACCGTAGCCGCCCATCTTCAATAGGATCGAGGCAAGAACGACCGACCCGGCGGTCGGCGCCTGCACGTGGGCATCGGGCAGCCACGTATGAACCGGCCACATCGGCAGTTTGACGGCGAAACTGGCGAAGAAGGCGACCCACAGCAGCGTCTGCAGCCCCCCGGTAATGGTCCAGCCGAGAATGCTGACGGGGCTCGCACTGAACTCATGGGTCAGCAGCGTTGGAATGTCGGTGGTACCGGCGTCCACAAACATCACCACCAGAGCGACCAGCATCAGGACGGAGCCGAGGAACGTGTAGAGGAAGAACTTGAACGCGGCGTAGATTCGATCCTTGCCGCCCCAGATGCCGATGATCAGGAACATCGGGATCAGCCCAGCCTCGAAGAAGAGGTAGAACAGCACCAGGTCGAGCGCTACAAAAACGCCGATCATCAGGCTTTCCAGCACCAGAAGCGCGACCATGTATTCCTTCACGCGGTGATCCACCTGCCAGCAGGCAGCGATCACCAAAGGCATCAGGAAGGTGGTGAGCATCACGAACAGGACGGCAATCCCGTCGACGCCAACCTTGTAGGTCAGCCCCATCACCCATTCGCTTTCCTCAACCATCTGGAAACCGGTATTGGCGGGATCGAACTGGAACAGGATGAACAGCGACACGATGAAGGTCGCGGCGGTTGCAAACAGCGCCAGACGCTTGGCGCCAAGCTGCGCCGCCGCGTCGTCGCCGCGCAGGAAAAGCGCCATGATCACGGCCGCGACCAGGGGCAGGAAGGTTACGATGGACAGTAGGCTTTGTTCCATGTGTCTGCTCTCAGCCCCCGAAGCTCAGGGTGACGATGGTGATCAGGACCGCGATGCCAAGAACCATCGCGAAGGCGTAGTGGAAGAGGTAACCGGATTGCGCACGCCCCGCGAGCCGGGTGAAGAACGGAATGATCCCGAGGGCAATCCCGTTGATGCCGCCGTCGATGACAGTGCCGTCCCCGCGTTTCCACAGGGTGCGACCGATCCATTTGGCGGGCAGGACGAAGAGCACATTGTAGATCTCGTCGAAATACCACTTGTTCAAAAGGAACTGGTAGAGCGGCTGGAACAGGTCCGCCACGCGGGCGGGCAGTCCGGGGCGCAGGATGTAGAACACCGTCGCGGTACCGAAACCGATCAGCATGGCGATGAAGGGGGCGAGTTTGACCCACACGGACACCCCGTGCGCGTCGTTGAGCACGGTGTTGTCTGCTGCCATGTGGATCGACCCCTCGCCCGGTGCGCCGGTCAGGATGTAGTGCGCCTCTCCGTGATCGGCAGCCTCTTCGCCATGCTCATCGGCCTGACCCTCGACCGCGTAGGGAACACCGAAGAATTGCGCGACCGCATCTGTGTGCCCGAAGAACTGGTTGTACCAGATCGCACCGGAGAACACCGCGCCCACCGCCAGCACAGCCAGCGGGATCAGCATGGAGCGCGGGCTTTCCTGGGCGTGCTCATGCGCATGCTTGTTGCCGCGCGGACGCCCGTAAAAGGTCAGGTAGATCAGCCGCCACGAGTAGAAAGCGGTGAACAGTGCCGCAATCACCAGCATCCAGAAGGCATAGCGCCCGAGGGGACCGCCAAAGGCAAAGGCGCTTTCGATCACCGCATCCTTGGAAGCAAAGCCGGCAAAGCCGATCCACCCGGTCAGCGGGATCCCCACCCCGGTAATGGCCAGCGTGCCGATCATCATCGCCGCGAAGGTATAGGGGATCTTCTTGCGCAGACCGCCATAGTTGCGCATGTCCTGTTCGTGGTGCATCGCGTGGATCACCGACCCGGCGCCCAGAAACAGCATCGCCTTGAAGAACGCGTGGGTCAGAAGATGGAACATCGCCACCGGGTAGACGCCGACACCGGCAGCCACGAACATGTAACCAAGCTGGCTACAGGTCGAATAGGCGATCACGCGTTTGATATCGTTCTGCACCAGCCCGACGGTCGCCGCGAAAAACGCCGTCGTTGCGCCGATGATGATGATCAGGTTCGTAGCGAAGGGCGCGTATTCGAGGATCGGCGACATGCGGACGACAAGGAAGACACCCGCTGTCACCATGGTCGCGGCGTGGATCAGCGCCGAAACCGGTGTCGGGCCTTCCATCGCATCGGGCAGCCATGTGTGCAGGAACAACTGCGCCGATTTGCCCATAGCACCGATAAACAGCAACACCCCGATGGTGTTGGCGGCATTGAGGTCACGGCCGAGGAAGCTGATGGTCTGCTCTGCGAGGGACGGACCTTCCGCGAAGATCACCGAGAAACTGATCGAGTCCGTCAGCTTGTAGATCGCAAAGATCGCCAAGAGGAAGCCGAAATCGCCGACCCGGTTGACCACGAAGGCCTTGATCGCGGCGGCCCCGGCACTTGGCTTGCGGAAATAGAACCCGATCAGGAGGTAGGACGCGACGCCGACGCCTTCCCAGCCGAAGAACAGCTGCAAGAGGTTGTCGGCGGTCACCAGGGCCAGCATCGCGAAGGTGAAGAACGACAGGTAGGCGAAGAACCGGGGGCGATAGCTCTCGCCCTCGCGGAAGTTCTCGTCATGCGCCATGTAGCCGAAGGAATACAGATGCACGAGCGCCGAGACCGTGGTGATCACGATCAGCATGATCGCCGTCAGCCGGTCGATGCGCACCTGCCAGATGACATCAAGCGTACCCGATGCAATCCACGTGAACAGGTCACGCGTGTAGGTGTCGCCTTCGAAGCCAAGGAACACGACCCACGACAGCGCCATGGACAGGAACAGCAGGCCGGTGGACACCCAGCAGGCAGCCTGCTCGCCGATCAAACGCCACGAAAAGCCGCAGATCAGCGCACCGACGAGAGGGGCAAAGAGAAGGATGGTTTCCATGAGTCGCTCAGCCCTTCATGTTCGAGACGTCTTCCACGGCGATGGTGCCGCGGTTGCGGAAGAAGCAGACGAGGATGGCCAGCCCGATCGCAGCCTCGGCGGCGGCGACGGTCAGCACGAACAGGGTAAACACCTGCCCGGTCAGATCGCCCAGATAACCGGAGAAGGCGACAAAGTTGATGTTCACCGCCAGCAACATCAACTCGATCGACATCAGGATGGTGATGACGTTCTTGCGGTTCAGGAAGATTCCGAAAATCCCGATGACGAACAGCGCGGCGGCCACCGTCAGGTAATGTTCCAGTGCGATACTCATCTTGTCCCTCCGGGGCTGCCCGCCCCTTGGTTTTTTAAGCGTTCGGGCGCCGTAACGGCCCGATTTCGTCCCGAACCGGGGATTACAGCCCCTGCCCCGGCTTTACGTCCTTGCGTTCCATCGCCTTGGCCGGATCGCGGTACATCTGCGCCAGCACGTTCTGGCGCTTGATGTCCGTCCGGTGGCGCAGGGTCAGCACGATGGCGCCGATCATCGCCACCAGCAAGATCAGCCCGGCCAACTGGAACAGCAGGAAATACTGGTCGTAAATCAGCGCGCCAAGTGCTGCGGTGTTGTGCGTCTCGTCAATCGCGGGCGCCGGATTGCCAAGCCGCGCGTCGATTCCCTCCGAGAACTGCCATTCACTGTAGGCCATGGACAATTGCATCAGGATCACGACACCGATCAACCCGGCGACGGGGATATACCTCGACATCTCGGCCTTCAACTCGGCGAAATCGACGTCCAGCATCATCACCACGAACAGGAACAGCACCGCGACCGCACCGACGTAGACGATAATCAGAAGCATCGCCACGAACTCCGCCCCGATCAGGACGAACAGCCCGGCGGAACTGAGGAAGGCAAGGATCAACCACAGCACCGAGTGCACCGGGCTGCGGCTGACAACAACCAGAAGCCCGGCCACGATGGTCGTCACGGCGAACAGGTAAAAGGTGAAATCGGCGATCCCCATGGGGTTACTCCTCGGTTCCGTCGATGGCCTGGCGCGCAAGCTCCATCGCCTTGTTCATGGCCGGGACACCGCCAAAGATGGCGGCCTGCGCAATGGTTTCCGCGATTTCCTGCTTGGTCGCCCCTGCTTGCAAGGCATGGCGAACGGTCAGGTGGATTTGCGGTTCCGCAATCGCGCCCTGGATGGTCAGCCCTTGCAGGGTGAGAAGAAGGCGGGTCTTGCTGTCCAGCCCCTCGGGGTTGAACTGCTTGCCCATGAACGCCTCCATCATCTCGGCGGGCACGATCGGCCACTGCGCGGTGAAATCCTGCGGCTTGAACTGCGCAAGCGCCGGGTTCAGCGACTTGACCCAGTCTTTGGCCATGTCCTGCGTCTGCGCCATCAGCGCGGCGAACGGGTTTTGCGGGGACTGGTTCATCTGTAGGGCGCATCCAGTTCGAGGTTGCGGGCAATCTCGGCTTCCCAGCGGTCGCCGTTTTCCAGAAGCTTTGCCTTGTCGTAGAACAGCTCTTCCCGCGTTTCGGTAGCGAACTCGAAATTCGGGCCTTCAACGATGGCATCGACCGGGCACGCCTCCTGGCAGAAGCCGCAATAGATGCACTTGGTCATGTCGATGTCGTAGCGGGTGGTGCGGCGGCTGCCATCCTCGCGCGGTTCGGCGTCGATGGTGATGGCCTGCGCCGGGCAGATCGCCTCGCACAGCTTGCAGGCGATGCAGCGTTCTTCCCCGCTCGGATAGCGGCGCAGCGCGTGTTCGCCGCGAAAGCGCACGCTGAGCGCCCCCTTTTCATGCGGGTAATTCACCGTTGCCTTGGGGGCGAAGAAATACTTCAGCCCGAGTTTGAACCCCTGGAAGAAATCCGCCAGCAGGAAGTATTTCGTGGCACGGGTATAGTCGATCTGAGTCATGGGTCAGCCTCCGATCATCCAGCGGGCCCAGAAGCCGCCGAGGATTTCGAATTTCGCCAGGAAGGATACGATCACCACCCAGCCCAGCGACATCGGCAGGAACACCTTCCAGCCAATGCGCATCAGCTGATCATAGCGATAGCGCGGGGTGATCGCCTTTACCATGGAGAAGATGAAGAAGAAGAAGCCCATCTTCGCAACCATCCACAACGCCCCGTCGGGCAGGCCGGGAATCGGCGACAGCCAGCCGCCGAAGAACAGAAGCGAGACGAGCGCGCACATCAGGAAGATGGCGATGTATTCGCCGGCCATGAACAGCAGGAACATCGTCGCCGAGTATTCCACCTGATATCCAGCGACCAGTTCCGATTCCGCCTCCGGCAGATCGAAGGGCGGGCGGTTGGTTTCGGCGAGAGCCGAGATAAAGAACAGGAATACCATCGGAAGGTGTGGCAGCCAGTACCAGCCGAAGAAGCCGTAGCCGGTATCCTGCGCGCGAACGATCTCGCCGAAATTGAGCGACCCGCTGGAAATCACCACCCCGATGATGATCAGGCCGATCGACACCTCGTAGGAAATCATCTGCGCAGCGGAACGCAACGATCCGAGAAACGGGTACTTGGAGTTCGACGCCCAGCCACCCATGATCACGCCGTAGACCTCCAGCGAGGAAATGGCGAAGACGTAAAGGATGGCTACATTGAGATCCGCCAGAACCCATGAATCGTTAAACGGAATCACCGCCCACGCCATGATCGCCAGCACGAAACTGGTCAGCGGCGCGAGGATGAACACAGGCCGGTCCGCACCCGCCGGGATCACCACCTCTTTCAGCACGTATTTCAGGGCGTCGGCGACCGATTGCAGCAGCCCGAAGACGCCCACAACGTTCGGCCCCTTGCGCATCTGCACCGCCGCCCAGATTTTTCTGTCCCCGTAGACCAGGAACAGCAGCGAGATCATCACGAATGCGATCACGGCAAGACATTGCGCGACAATGATCAGCGCGATGCCGGGGGTGGTCGTAAAGAATTCAGCCATTTTTCCTCACACCGTCGGAATGCCAAGCTCGGCGCAGTCGGCAACCACCACTTCTGCGTCCATCGTCCGCAAGCCGCGCGGTAGCGCCGGTGACACGGTGTAAACCGCATCTGCCCGCCAAAGACCAGCCTCTTCCTGCACATTTGTGCGAACATGTCGCGCGAAACCGTAACCCCGGATCAGCGCATACTCTGCGGCTGCACATTCAGCAAAATCGGCCACGTCCTCGCGCCCCCTCGCCCCGCGCATTTCGACGCGGACATTAACAAGATCCTCATCCAGAAGCCGGGTCTCGACCGCCAGATACTCAAACTGCGCCGGTGCCGCGCTTCGCGTGGTGCCCGCATCGGGGCTGCACCCCGAGAACGCCAGCACAATGACACATACGCCCAGACCGGGCCGGAGGCGTTCACCACCCGGCACCGGTCATCACTCCGCCGCGACGGCGGTTTCCGTCCGCGCCTTGGCCTGCGCGCTCAACTCGGCCATCAGGCTCGACGCGCGGGCAATCGGGTTGGTCAGGTAGAAATCCCTGATTGCCGGCACGAAATCGGCATCGCCCGGCGCCCGCAGCTCCATCGGTTGCGCCTCGTTCACCGGCACCTCGTCGATCAGCGCCAGATGCGGCACCGCCGCAACCATGGCGCGGCGCAGTTGCGCCAGGCTGTCCCAGGGCTGGGTCGCGCCAAGTTCCGCCGACAACGCCCGCAGGACGGCCCAATTCTCTTTGGCCTCGCCAGGAGCGAACCCGGCGCGAAGGGCCAGTTGCGGGCGGCCCTCGGTGTTCACGAACACGCCCTGTTCCTCTGGATAGGCGGCGGCGGGCAGGATCACGTCGGCGCGGTGCGCGCCCCGGTCGCCATGGCTGCCCTGATAGATGACAAACGGGCCAGCCGCGACATCCACCTCGTCCGCGCCGAGGTTATAGATCACCTCCGCCCCGTCGATGGCAGCCTCCAGGCCGCCTTCGGTCACAGCGCCCACGTCCATCGCACCGACCCGACCGGCGGCGCTGTGCAGAACCAGAAGGCCGGAGCCGGAGATCTCCGCCATTTTCTGCACCTGCGCCAGAACAGCCGCGCCATCGGCTTCGCGCAGCGCCCCCTGCCCGACGATCACGAGGCTTTTCTTGCCCTCGCGGGTGTCGTCCGAAACGCCCTCCTCGATCATGTCGAGCAGCGCCTTGCGGCCGGTTCCAGCGTGATAGTAGTCATAGGTCAGGTCCGCCGGCGCCCCGATCAGCGCCACCTCGGCCCCGGCCAGCCACGCCTTGCGGATGCGCGCGTTCAGCACCGGTGCCTCGTCACGCGGGTTGGTGCCGACGAGCAGAATCATCTCGGAATCGTCGATATCCCCGATCGTAGCGGTGCCGACATAGGCGCCCCGGTTGCCGACAGGCAGTTTGGCCCCGTCAGTGCGACATTCGACGCTGCCGCCCTGCCCCTCTATCAACTGTTTCAGCGCGAAGGCCGCCTCGGTCGGGACCAGATCGCCCACCAGACCGGCCACTTTCCTGCCCTTCATCGCGGCGGCGGTTGCGGACAAAGCCTCCGGCCATGTCGCGGGGCGAAGCTTGCCGTTCTCGCGCAGGTAAGGCCGGTCGAGACGCTGCCGGCGCAGCCCGTCCCAGATGAAGCGCGTCTTGTCGGAAATCCATTCCTCGTTCACGCCATCGTGATTGCGCGGCAGGATGCGCATGACCTCACGGCCCTTGGCGTCGACACGGATATTGCTGCCGAGCGCGTCCATCACGTCGATGGTTTCGGTCTTGCTCAACTCCCACGGCCGCGCGGTGAAGGCATAGGGTTTTGAGGTCAGCGCGCCGACCGGGCACAGGTCGATGATGTTGCCCTGAAGGTTCGAATCGAGCGTCCGGTTGAGATAGCTGGTGATCTCGGCATCTTCGCCGCGCCCGGTCTGGCCCATCTGGTGAATGCCCGCGACCTCGGTGGTGAAGCGCACGCAGCGGGTGCAACTGATGCAGCGAGTCATGTGGGTGCCGACCAACGGACCAAGGTCCAGATCCTCGCTCGCACGTTTGGGTTCACGGTAGCGGCTGAAATCCACCCCGTAAGCCATCGCCTGATCCTGAAGGTCGCATTCGCCGCCCTGGTCACAGATCGGGCAATCGAGCGGATGGTTGATCAGCAGAAACTCCATCACACCCTCGCGCGCCTTCTTGACCATCGGCGAGCGGGTCGAGATTTTCGGCGGGCTGCCATCGGGGAAGGGGCGCATGTCCTTGACCTGCATCGCGCAGGAGGCGGCGGGCTTCGGCGGGCCGGGCTGCACTTCGACAAGGCACATCCGGCAATTGCCGGCAATCGACAGGCGTTCGTGGTAACAGAACCGCGGAATCTCGATCCCGGCCTGTTCGCAGGCCTGGATCAGCGTCAGCGCTGGATCGACCTCGATTTCCATGTCGTCGATGATGATTTTGCGTAGCTCGGTCATGCTTCACCCTTGCGCATCGCGGTCGTCCCGTTGGTGGCATACCTAGCGCACCACGCGGCCGGTTTCACGCGGAAAATTGCCGCCCGTCCGTCCTGCCGCGCTTGCGCGGAAGATGCAACGCCGCGGGCAGAATTTTCCGCTATCCGCCACGATCCGGCAACACGGACGCGCGTCGGGGGACGCGCCGCGGACAAGCGCTGCGGCCAGTGTCGCGTTTCATGGAAAAGGCAGGACTCTGGCGCTACCGCAGCAAGCGGCCGATCTCGCTTCCGGCGGCGATCTCCTCACGCCCCACGGTGCAATAGCCGCCCATCTGCTCGGGCGAGGCGCCGCGCGCGGCAAGCCGTTCATCGGCCAGCGCGCGCACGCGGTCCTGTTCGGCCTCGTCATCGACATAGGCGCGGATCTCCGACCGGCTGTAGCCCCTGTCCTCTGCAAGACTGACCAGCGAGGAGATGTAGGTGATGGCGCGCAGGCGGCGGGCGGAAATATCGTCACAGCGGTTATGGATGTGGCGCGCAATGGCAAAACGGATCAGCCCTTCGCTGATGACGGGATCGGCGCGCAACGCGTCCCACTGATCGGCGCGCAGCGGCTGCGCAACCAGAAGGGCGAGGGCGATCATCGGCAAGAACCTGAGCATCTGGAAAAACCTCTGCAAGCTTTGGACTGTCCCGGACAGATGGGCTGCGAGGTGGGTGTCATGCAATATCCGCGCGCTGTTACCTGATGACATCGGCGGGCGACTGCCAATTGCGATCAGAGTCGAACGCCCCAGAACGCGATGATCAGGTAGATCAGCAAACCGACGAAGCCGATGCCAAGCGTAGTATAGATCGCCGTTTCCAGCTTTTCAGGTGTGTTGAGCACCATCATCACCACGCCCGCGACAAGCATCCCGATGACGGAGCCAAGGATCGACCCGCCGATCCCCCAAGTATACCCAAGCCAGACGCCGAGCCCGATCATCACGAGGAAAACCGACACCATCCAGAGCCGGTAAAACCCGACGAGAACCGGGCGGTCGCTGCCCTGAACCTGCTGATTTGCCACTGCCGCCTCCTTGCAGAGGACCCCACCTGCCCCATTGATCAGGGCTTTGGCAGGATATTACCCCGTTGCGCCGATCCGATCAACATTGTCCGGCAACCGGTTTGTCGCTGTCCCCTTATTCCAGCGTTGCGTCAACCTCGGGGCATTGGGCGAAGATGCGCAGGCGATTGCCGGCCACCTGCACCCATTGCCCGGCAAGCACGTCGGTGTCGACCGTTGGGCAGACCGCGATGACCGCTTCGCGCAGGAACGCTTCGCCATCGTCGGCGGCGAGTTTGCCCTCGATCATCTCGGCTTCGAACTGGCCGAAAATACCGTCCCAGTGGACGAGTGAAGCGGTGCCGTCTTCGTTAACGATCTCCTCGCTCCCGCCGATCATCACCTCGGGCCGGTAGCGTATCACCGCGCGCACCCCTCGCTCATCGTCGCGCACGGTGCGTTCAACCGCCACATCAGGGTCCAGCCCCGAGACCTGTGCCACGAGCGGCGCCGCCAGCAACAGCACGAAGGCTGCCGCAATCTGGCCCGCGCGCCGCATCTACTCCGCCGCGACGGCGCTGAGGCGGCCCGACTTCTGCGCCTTGATGCGGTCCTCGATCTCGTCCCGGAAATTGCGGATCAGCCCTTGAATGGGCCACGCCGCTGCATCGCCAAGCGCGCAGATCGTGTGGCCTTCCACCTGCTTGGTGACCTGGAACAGCATGTCGATCTCTTCCAACTCCGCCTCGCCGCGCACCAGCCTGTCCATCACCCGCATCATCCAGCCGGTGCCCTCGCGGCACGGTGTGCACTGTCCGCAGCTTTCGTGCTTGTAGAACTTCGATAGCCGCCAGATCGCCTTCACGATATCCACGGATTTGTCCATCACGATCACCGCCGCGGTGCCGAGGCCCGAGCGCAGATCTTTTTGCAGATAGTCGAAATCCATGATCGCATCGCGCATGTTTTCGCCGCGCACGCACGGCACGGAGGAGCCGCCGGGAATCACCGCCTGAAGGTTGTCCCAACCGCCGCGAATACCGCCGCAATGGGTCTCGATCAGTTCCTCGAAGGAAATCGACATAGCCTCTTCAACGACGCAAGGTTTGTTCACATGGCCCGAGATCGCGAAGATCTTGGTGCCGGCGTTGTTTTCGCGTCCGAAGCTTGAAAACCACTCCGCCCCGCGGCGCAGGATGGTCGGCGCGACGGCGATCGATTCGACGTTGTTGACGGTCGTCGGGCAGCCATAAACGCCCGCCATCGCCGGGAACGGCGGCTTCATCCGCGGCATACCCTTCTTGCCTTCAAGGCTTTCCAGAAGCGCCGTTTCCTCGCCGCAGATATAGGCGCCGGCGCCGTGGTGCAGGTAGAGGTCGAAATCCCAGCCCGACCCGGCGGCGTTCCGCCCCAGCAGGCCCGCGTCGTAACACTCATCGATCGCGGCCTGCAATGCCTCGCGCTCGCGGATGTATTCGCCGCGAATGTAGATGTAGCAGACATGCGCGTTCATCGAAAAACTGGCGATCAGGCACCCTTCGATCAGCGTGTGCGGATCGTTGCGCATGATTTCCCGGTCCTTGCAGGTGCCGGGTTCGGATTCGTCGGCATTGACCACCAGGTAGGCCGGGCGTCCGTCGCTCTCCTTGGGCATGAAAGACCACTTGAGGCCGGTCGGAAAGCCCGCGCCGCCGCGCCCGCGCAGCCCGCTGGCCTTCATGATCTCGACGATCTTGTCACGGCCGAGGCCGATGATGTCCTTGGTGCCGTCCCAATGGCCGCGCTTCCTGGCGCCCGCCAGCGTGCGGTCATGCATGCCATAAAGATTGGTAAAGATCCGGTCTTTGTCCTGAAGCATCCTCAGTCCCTTTCTGCACGGCGCGCTTGCCAGACCTGATACGTCACGATCAGCGCCCAGACCAGAGCCGCAATTGCCGCAAGGTCGAATAGAAACACGAAGCGCACCGGCAGGCCAAGCCGTCCGCCCAGAAACTGCGCGCCCATCCAGAGCAGCATGGTCGCGGCCATCACGGTCGCGGCGATACGGGCCTTGCGGGCCTGAACGGGGGCGTTGCGGGGGGCGTCAGCCATGGGCGGCATGCCTCGGGTCGCGGGTCGGTTTGGCCCCGTTTATGGCAGGGCGGCGGGCGATGTCCACTCTTGGCGCCGCAAATTCGCCCCGCCATCGTGTAAAAAACGTGTCGGTACGTCCGGCACAAGCAAGGTTAGTGCTGCACGGCTGCCGGTCAAACCAGTTGACCGGCCCCCGACACGAGGTCGAACCGGGCGCAATTGCGCTTGAACCCAGGCAGGTGTTGATCGAGCCAGTCGATCCCCGCACCATCGAGCCCGGCAATCTGATCGTAATGGTAGATCCCGAATTCATTGAGGCTGGCGGACATCTTGGCCCCGATTCCCCTGATCGCCGTCAGGTCATCCGCAACGCCGCCGCGCGGCGCGTCAAGCAACAGGGGCGAGGCAATCGGTGGTGCATCAACCGGCGCCTCATCGGTTGCCACCTCTTCGGCGGGTCTCGCGGCCACCACGGCACCGGCGGCCCGTTCATCACGTGCAGAGGGCGCGCTTTCCGGGTCTGGCGCGCAGCGGGCGGCGTCGGGACCGGGGGCCAACGGACCCGCCTCGGCAGCGCGCGCCATCGCCGACCAGAACCTTTGCGGCGCGGTCAGGCCGAGCGACACGCCCTGCACCGCAGCATTCCCATAGAAGGCGGCGGAGAAATTGGCCGCTGCCATCAGGTTGTTGCGGGCCGCGACAGACCCCAGCCAGATGTCTTCAGCAAGTTTCATGTCGTTTGTCCTTTTCGGATCATTCCATACATCCTCCTTCGCGTCAGTATACATCCCCATCGTCAACTTTTCTTGAGAATTCCGTCTCTTGCCCTGCGGCCAGACGCCCCGCCTGTTCAACCCATCCGTCGCGCGTGACACGGCCCCGGAAACCTTGCAGATTGTCGTCCATCCATGCCACTTCCGCTTCTCCCCAGGCGGCGATCTGGTCGAAGTGATAGATTCCGAGCGTGTGCAGCAATTGTTCCAGCTTCGGACCGATGCCCTTGATCTTCTTGAGGTCATCCGGCTCCCCGTCGCGTGCCGCCTCCATCGCGGCGGGCTGCAATGCACGGCCTTCCACGGCTGCGCCGCGCTCAGGGTCAGATTCAGGTTCCAGTTCGAGTTCCAGTTCCGGTTCCGGCGCGGGCGTGTTGTCAAGCTCCGGCTCGGGCGCCGCAGCCGGTTCCGGATTCGGCGATGGCACGGGCGACACCGGCGCGCTGCTGCCGGCGGTGGTCTCGCTGACAGGGGTCGCCCCGACCGCATCGTTGTCAACGCACAGAACCATGCGAAGAACGATCGTCACGAGAACCGCCACCACGATCCCCAGAACCAGCGACATGAAAAAACCCATACCCGTCGCCAGCAAGGAAACCACAACCACCGCGAGGCCAAGCACCACGCCGGCAAGAAGGCACTTCGCGGAACAGTCAGATCCGCTATTGTCAATCGACATGGTTTCTCCCTTTTTCCGTCATGTACGGAAAGTAGACACCACCGGTGGCCGCGCTGTGAAGGGAAAATTCCGAAGGCCGCCTATTTCGGCGCCTTCATGTTTCTTATTTGCTTGCGCAATTTGCGCATCTGCCGCCTGTAGTGCCATCTCGTAGCATAGGACGCCGCCTTTGGCACGATCCGGTGTTCTTCAAGCAACGGGTCTGTTGGCGTCCCGTCCTTCACATAGAGCAGCACGTTCTGCACCAGCCACGGCAGCGCCTGGTCGAACCCGGCCAGCCGTCGACGGACCGGATCGTAACAGGCGTAACCGCGCGCGGCGAACATCTCGGCCCATTCCCCCTGAAAGCGCAGGTTGATATGATCCACGCCCGCCTGATCGGGGATGCCGGCCGAGAACAGGACCACATCGGACAGCGCGCACAGATCGTCGACGAAGCTTTCGGAGCGCTCCGGCTTCAGGTGTTCGGCCACCTCGATCGTCGCCGCAAGGTCATAGCGCCGCTCGTCCTTGTAGGGCGCGTTGAGGTCGGCGTTGCGCCGCGCCGGTCCGGGGATCACGCTGTCGCCGGGATCGACCCAGTCGCCGTCGACGCCGGTGATCTCGGCCCCCCGTTTGGCGCAGGCATTCAGGAAAAAACCCAGCCCGCAGCCTAGGTCGATCACCGCGCGCGGCTGGTGGTAGCGCCACAGGATCTCGGCCATCACGTCGGCATTGGCCTGACGCTTCTCGGCCTGGTTCAGGTGGTCGGTGAACATGTGCCCGTAGGTGTCGGTCACGGCGACCTCCTGCATTGCGGCCCGTCGGCGCCTCAGCCTTCGGCCAGCTTGGCGGCCTGCGCCACCCAGTTGTCACGCTCGATCCGGCCCTTGAAGGTCAGCCGCGCATCGACCCAGGCGATTTCCGCGGCGCCCCAGGCGGCGATCTGGTCGAAATGGTAGAACCCCATCTCGTTCAGCATGCCTTCCAGCTTCGGCCCGACGCCGGTGATCTTCTTGAGGTCATCCGCCGCGCGCCCGGCGCGGGGGGCAGACAGGCGCTCCGGCTCTGCTTCCGCGACCTCTGCGGGCGCCTCATCGGCCGCCGCCTCTTCGGCCGGCGCGGCAGCCGCGTCGGACATCGCCGCAACCGGGGCCGCCCCGGCCTCATCCGTCCCGCCCGATTGCTTGCCCCACGGCGCCAGCAGCGGCACCTCCGTGCCGTCGATGCGCTTCACCGTGTCGCCAATATCTGTAGCCCGCCGCGCCGAGGCGTTCAGCGGGTCGCGCCCGGCCTCGTATTCGGTCAGCGAGGTCAGCCCGCCCGCCGGTTCCGAGGCATAGCGGCCGTTCTGCGGCCCCGGCGTCGGCACCCGGCCAGCAGCCAGTTCATCCAGCAGCCAGGCGAATTTCTCTGCCGTCAGATCCTCGTAATAGTCCTTGCCAATCTGCACCATCGGCGCGTTGGCGCATGACCCGAGGCATTCGACCTCTTCCCACGACAGCTTGCCATCCGCCGACAGCGTGTGCGGCTCGGCGGCGATCTTGTCGCGGCAGACGGCGATCAGATCCTCGGCGCCGCAGATCATGCAGCTCAGCGTGCCACAGATCTGCACATGCGCGATGCTGCCCACCGGCTGCAACTGGAACATGAAATAGAAGGTCGCCACTTCCAGCGCACGGATATAGTCCATGCCCAGCATCTCGGCCACGTATTCGATCGCTGGCCGGGTCAGCCAGCCTTCCTGTTCCTGCGCGCGCCACAAAAGCGGGATGATCGCCGAGGCCTGTCGCCCCTCGGGATACTTGGTGATCTGCGCCCGCGCCCATGCGAGGTTGGCGGGGGTGAAGGCAAAACTTTCGGGCTGGTCTTGGTAGAGGCGGCGAAGCATTAGCTGGCTCCTTCGGTCACGCGGGCGGCGGCGGCGATGGCAAGCGCCACCGTGGACAGCACGCCCGAGATCGTGTGTTTCATGTGCGCATGCCCGGACCGGGCATAGATAACGCCATCGGCAAAGCCCATGAAGGCGCAGACGGCAAAGAGGACGATCAGCACGTTGAGATCGCCGTAGATCGTGAAGACCAGCGCCAGCACCGCGAAGGCGGCATAGCGGTCGGCCATGACGAGCGGCAGCTTCTCGACCCGATGCGTTGTCTGCGCCAGCCCACGGGCCGGATCGGTCCAGAAGGCCAGCGACAGGGCACCGAGGATCAACACCGTGACCCCGCCGCAGATCGTGGTGAGAAGCGTCAGGCTCACCGGTCAATCTCTCCGAACACCACGTCCAACGACCCGATGATGGAGGCCACATCAGCCAGCTGGTGGCCAGTCGCGACATGGTCCATCGCCTGCAGGTGCAGGTAGCCCGGCGCGCGGATCTTGGCCTTGTAGGGGCGGTTGGTGCCATCGGCGACAAGGTAGACGCCGAACTCGCCCTTGGGTGCCTCGACGGCGGCGTAGACCTCGCCCTTGGGGACATGGAAGCCCTCTGTATAGAGCTTGAAGTGATGGATCAACGCCTCCATCGAGGTCTTCATCTCGCCCCGGTGCGGCGGCGTGATCTTGCCGCGCGCCAGCACGTCGCCCTGCCCGTCCGGTGCGCGCAGCTTCACGATGGCCTGCTCGATGATGCGGACCGATTGGCGCATTTCCTCCATCCGCACAAGGTAGCGATCGTAGCAGTCGCCGTTCTTGCCCACGGGGATCTGGAAGTCGAACTCGTCGTAGCATTCATAGGGCTGCGCGCGGCGCAGGTCCCACGCCATGCCAGAGCCGCGCACCATGACGCCGGAAAACCCCCAGTCGAGAACCTCCTGCTCGCTCACCACCCCGATATCGGCATTGCGTTGCTTGAAAATGCGGTTTTCCGTCAGCAGGCCGTCGATATCATCGAGCTTCCCCGGAAAATGCCCGGCCCAGTCCTCGATATCGTCGAGCAGGTCGGGCGGCAGATCCTGGTGCACCCCCCCGGGCCGGAAATACGCCGCGTGCAGCCGCGCCCCGCAGGCCCGTTCGTAGAAGATCATCAGCTTCTCGCGTTCCTCGAAGCCCCATAGCGGCGGCGTCAGCGCGCCGACATCCATCGCCTGCGTGGTCACGTTGAGCAGATGGCTCAGAATGCGCCCGATCTCGCAATAAAGCACCCGGATCAGGCTCGCCCGGCGCGGCACCTCGATGCCGGTCAGTTTCTCGATGGCGAGGCACCAGGCATGTTCCTGGTTCATCGGCGCCACGTAATCCAGCCGGTCGAAATAGGGCAGGTTTTGCAGGTAGGTCCGGCTTTCCATCAGTTTCTCGGTGCCGCGATGCAAGAGGCCGATATGCGGGTCGCAGCGTTCGACGATCTCGCCGTCAAGCTCCAGCACCAGCCGCAGCACGCCATGCGCCGCCGGGTGTTGCGGTCCGAAGTTGATGTTGAAATTCCGGATCTTCTGTTCGCCCGTCAGGGCGTCCTCGAAGCCTTTGCCGCCATCCATCATGCCAGCGCCTCCATGTTATCCGTCCAGCGGGCAGGCAGCGGGCCCAGTACCCGCGCCACCGCATTGTATTGAGGGGCCAGCCACGCCATCGCGCGGGCGCGCTGCGCCTCGGTCATCGTCAGGTCCGCGCCCGCCAGCACCCGCGCGTCCAGCTTCGCGGGCGCCTCGGACAAGCCCAGAAAGCCACAAAGCCGCGCCAATGTCTCGGGCTGGAACAGCGTCTCGTAAAACCCTGTGAACACCCGAGCCGGGTTCACCGCCGCGTTCAGCCGCGCAAGCGTTCCGACATAGTCGCAGCGCGCCGCCATCGTCCGGTCGCCACCATCCAGCACCTTGTCGAGCAGCGCCGCCGCCGCCACGGTCATATCCTCGCCCCTGCGCATCACCGCCATGCGGATGTTCGACCACAGCCTGTCCAGCGGGTCGCGCATCAGGAAAACGAATCGCGTCACCGGCGCCAGCCCGGCCATGCGGGCGAAAGACAGCTCCGACAGGGTCGCATAGGCCGGGGTGATGTCGCCCACCACCCGCGCACCGCCCGCGTCGTGACCCAGAAACGCAAGGTAGCCCGCATCGTTGCGCCCCTCGCGGATGACGCTCATCCAGCCGGTATACGCCCAGATCTCTCGCTGCAACCGCCGGTCGAGGCCGGCATCGCCGGTCGGCAGACGCAACTTGCGGCGCCGACGCTCGCGGCTCATGCGGCTCATCTGCCGCGCAAACTTTCCGGTCTCGCAGGTGTCGAAATAATGCAACTCCTTCACCGCGGGCAGGCGCACCTCCGGGTGCGCCGCAAGGTAGCGGTAAAGCCAGGTGGTCCCCGCCTTCGCCGCGCCGATCCCGTAAAGAAGCGTTGCCTGTGTCATCCGCCCGATCAGCCTTTCGCGGCCTCGGGCTTCTCGTCGCCCGGCAGGATGTAATCGGCGCCTTCCCAGGGGCTCATGAAATCGAACTGGCGATATTCCTGCACCAGCTTGACCGGCTCGTAGACCACACGCTTGAGGGCCTCGTCATAGCGGACTTCGGTATAGCCGGTGGTCGGGAAATCCTTGCGCAACGGATGACCGCGAAAGCCGTAGTCGGTCAGGATGCGGCGCAGGTCAGGGTGGCCCGAGAAGAGGATGCCATACATATCGTATACCTCCCGCTCGAACCAGTTGGCCGCCGGGTAGACGCCGGTGATCGAGGGCACCACGTCGTCCTCGCGCACCGCCGCCTTCACCCGGATGCGGTGGTTCTGGTACATCGACAGGACGTGCCAGACCATGTCGAATCGCTTCTCGCGGCTCGGGTAGTCAACCGCGGTGATGTCGATCAGGGTCGAGAATCGGCACGCCATGTCAGTCTTCAGGAAATCCATGAAAGCGGGGAACGCGGCCAGCGTGATCTCCACCGTCAGTTCGCCATGGGCAATCTCGGTGCCGAGAACAGCATCCCCCTTTTTCAGGGTGATCACCTCGGCCAGGTCTTGCAGCGCGTCATCGCTCATAACGGGTCTCCTCGGGGCGCGCGGCCCTCAGCGGGTGATGGTGCCGGTGCGGCGGATCTTGCGCTGCAATTGCAGCAGCCCGTAGAGCAGCGCCTCGGCCGTCGGCGGGCAGCCCGGCACGTAAAGGTCCACGGGAACGATCCGGTCACAGCCGCGCACAACGGAATAGCTGTAGTGATAGTAGCCGCCGCCATTGGCACAAGACCCCATCGAGATCACATATCGCGGCTCCGGCATCTGGTCATAGACCTTGCGCAGGGCCGGCGCCATCTTGTTGGTCAGGGTGCCTGCCACGATCATCACGTCCGACTGGCGCGGGCTTGCGCGCGGCGCGATCCCGAAGCGTTCGGCATCGTAACGCGGCATCGAGGTGTGCATCATCTCGACGGCACAACAGGCCAGCCCGAAGGTCATCCAGTGCAGGCTGCCGGTGCGCGCCCAATTTATCAGGTCGTCGGCGGTGGTCAGAAGGAACCCCTTGTCCTGAAGCTCCGCGTTCAGGGTCTGGGTGGCAACGTCCTTGTCCGCGCCGGCGGTATTGGCCCCGGTCATCACTCCCATTCGAGCGCCCCTTTCTTCCATTCATAGGCAAAACCGATGGTCAGCACGGCGAGGAAGATCATCATCGACCAGAAACTGACATCCGACATCGTGGCGAAGGAAATACCCCACGGAAACAGGAACGCGATCTCGAGGTCGAAGATGATGAACAGGATCGACACGAGGTAGAACCGCACGTCGAATTTCATCCGCGCATCATCGAAGGCGTTGAAACCGCACTCATAGGCCGAAACCTTCTCGGGGTCCGGGGTGCGCACCGCCAGGATCACGGCGGCGAGGATCAGGACGATCCCCAGCGCGATGGCGAGGGCAAGAAAGATCAGAACGGGCGCATAGTCTCTCAGCAAGTCTTCCAAGGCTGGCTCCTTCGGCTCGCAGGCGCCGGATGCCCCGACGCGGGTCTGGTGCCGGCATTTCGATCCTGCGCGGCCCTTTGCATTGGTGTTTAGTGCCGCACCGCGCGGGGGTCAACCGAACCCGGTCATCTCGCAGCCGCTCGAAGCGGGAAAAATCACCTCGGCCCTGCCCACACCACCTCGCCCGACGCCTGCGGCGGGGCTTTCATCTTGGCAAAGATACCTTGGGGGACGCCGCAAGGCGCGGGGGCAGCGCCCTCCGGCCGATGCAGCCGTCGCGACGCTGTCCACGACGCGCCCGTGCCGATGAGCGGCAGCGAAGAGGCGCGCGGGTCGGCGCGCGAAAGCGCGGCGAAACCGCACTTGGTCTGCACCGGGGTGCACGGCGGGCGGGGTGCACGCCCGGTGCACGCAGGACACCCCACGTTCGTCGCCCCCGAAAGCGCATCGCAGTACCGCTCAGTTCTCCTGCCAGCCCGGCTTGCGCTTTTCGAAAAACGCCGCCACCCCCTCCGGCGCCTCGTCACTTTCCCATGCATCAACCAGCGCGTCGATGGTCATCGCCACCACTGAATCATCCACCCGCGGCTCCAGTTTCGCGACCAGTTGCTTGGCCCGCGCCACCGCCCCCGGCGCGCAGGAAAGGTAGGGCTCGATCTCGGCCTCCACCGCCGCGTCAAGGTCGTGCGGCGCGACCGCCCGCGCCAGCAAGCCAAGCGTAACGGCCTCATCCGACCCGAAAATCCGCGCCGACATGAAGACCCGCCGCGCCCGCGCCGCGCCCATGCGCGCCACCACGTAAGGCCCGATCGTGGCCGGGATCAGCCCCAGCCGGGTTTCCGTCAACCCGAAGCGTCCGCCCTCGACGCCAATAGCCACGTCACAGACCGACATCATCCCGACACCGCCGCCGAAGGCCTGGCCCTGCACCCGCCCGATCAGCGGTTTCGGCATCCGGTCGAGCGCGCCCAGCATCTCGGCCAGCTTGCGCGCCTCGGCGGCCCGCGTCGCACCGTCGGCCCCCATCTGCTCTTTCATCCATGCAAGATCGCCCCCCGCGCAAAAGCTCTTGCCGCTCCCCGTCAGCACCACCACCCGCACCGCCGGATCGCGGCCCAGCCGGTCCGCCGCCTCGGTCAGTTCCGCGATCATCTGCGCCGAGAGCGCGTTGTGCTTGTCCGGCCGGTCCAGCATGAGCACGGCCACCCCGCGCCCGTCCACGGAAATATCAATGGCTTCCACGTGTTACCCTTTCCTGATCGCCCGCGCCATGGCAGCTGCCTCGGCCAGAACATCCGTGTCGAGCCCGTGCTCAAAGCCCAGTTCCGCCAGCCGCGCGGCCACCGCTTCGGTGGCGACATTACCCGCCGCGCCCGGCGCATAGGGGCAGCCGCCGAGCCCGCCCACGGCGGCATCGAACACCCGCAAACCGCGCGCCAAAGCCACCTCGACATTGTCGAGCGCCCGCCCGCTCGTGTCGTGGAAATGCCCGGCCAGATCCTCCGGCGCGCAGCATTCCAGCACCGCGGTCAGCATCGCGTCCACGGTTTCCGGCCGCCCCTGCCCGATCGTGTCGCCGAGCGAGATCTCGTAGCAGCCCATGTTGCGCAAGGTCGCGGCCACGCGGGCGACATCCTCCGACGGCACCGGCCCGTCGAAGGGGCAATCGGTCACGCAGGAAATGTAACCGCGCACCGGGATGCCATCGGCCTTGGCCGCCTGCGCCACCGGCACGAAGCGGGTAATGCTTTCCTCGATGGTGGCGTTGATATTGGCCTTTGAAAACCCTTCCGAGGCCGAGGCAAAGATCGCGATCTCGTCGGCTCGCGCCGCTTTGGCGCGTTCATAGCCTTGCATGTTCGGGGTCAGCGCAGCGTAGGACACACCCGGCACGCGTCGGATCCCGGCCAGAACGTGCGCCGAATCAGCCATCTGCGGCACCCATTTGGGGCTGACGAAGCTCGCCACCTCGATCCGGTGAAAACCGGCGCGGCCAAGGCAGTCAATGAGCGCCACCTTTTCCGCCGTCGGGATCTGGCGCTTTTCGTTCTGCAACCCGTCGCGCGGGCCAACCTCGAAGATTTCTACCGTGTTCCCCATTCCCGTCACGCGATCTGACCAAGCGCGTGAACCTCGATCTCGCGCACCATCTCGGGGCGCGTCCGCGCGCTGTGTCGGGCAAGCGCGTCGCCCGCCATGTGCACGTCCCAATCGGCGCGGCTGGCCCATTCCTCGACGAACACCAGAACCGTCGGATCGTCCTCGGACTGGGTCAGGTCGTAGCGCAGGCAGCCTGGTTCCTGCCGCACCTCCGCCACCATGATCCGCATCGAGGCGACAAGCTCTTCCAGTGTTTCGGGTGCCGCCTTGATGCGGGCGATCACGTGTAGGATATCAGCCATGTCAGGCTCCTTCCTCGTTCTCCCGGGCCGGGTAGAACGCTTGTTTGTAGAGCTTTTCCTGCGCCTCGGTGGGCCGCGACAACAGAAATCCGATCCGCGCCGTGATCCGTTCATACCACGCCGACAGCGCCGGGAAAGCGTCGAGCGTTGCAAAATGGCGTCCCATGTAGACCGCCTGCCCGACGCCGATATCCGCCGCCGAGAACCCGGAGGACAGCAGATGTTCCCGCCCCTGCAAGCGCGCCTCGATCGCAGTGTAGCATTTTTCCAGCCGCCTGGCTTCCAGCTTCATCAGGACGGGGCTGCGCATGGAATCGTCGCGCAGCATGATGTGCTGCTGTGTCAGGATCGCGCAATGCTGGCTGATCGTTTCCGCGAAATGCACCCAGATCAGCCACGCCGCGCGGTCCGGGCTGCCCGGTGCACGGCCCATGCCGGCCTCAGGAAAGCGTTCGCACAAAAGTTCCGCGATGGCTCCGGATTCCCACCAGCAATCGCCGTCGATTTCCAATGCAGGCACCCGACCCACCGGGTTCTTGCACAGGTAGTCCTCGGACCGCAGCGACCTGTCGAACGGCCAGACCTGAAATTCATAGGCAACGCCCAATTCATTGAGCAGCCACAGCGTCCGCATGGACCGGCTCTGCGGGACGTGGTGCAGCCGGATCATGCCCCGTCCTCCTCCTCGTCCTCCTCCTCCTCCAGACGGATCAGCGCAAACCCCTCGTCCACCTGCTGCCCGGCCTCGGCCATCACCTCGGCAATCACCCCGTCGCGCCAGGCGGTCAGCGTGTGCTCCATCTTCATCGCTTCCAGAACGGCCAGCCTGTCCCCGGCGGCGACCGCCTGACCCGCCACGACGAACACCGCCTTCACCAGCCCCGGCATCGGCGCAGTGATCAGCCCGGTGCCCGCCGCGGCCTCGGCTGCGACCTGCAACGGATCGACCGGCTCGAAATGGTAACCGTTGCCCCAGAAGACGGATACCCCGGCCGCATGCGTCACCACGTTCGCCGCGACCGCCTGCCCGTCGACCAGCCAGCGCCCCCCGTCGCGCACGACCTCGTGGAGCATCCCGTCGACCTCGACCCGAAACCGGCCCGCGTCCAACGTCTCCACCGCCGCCGTCAGCCGCTCGCCGCGATACCCGAAACGCGCGATTTGCCGCATTGATGCCCAGAGGCTGAACCCCTGCAACGGCGCAGCCGCCGTGTGCAGCCCCAGCACTCCGAGCGCAGCCAGCGCCCGGCTGCGCGAACAGGCGACCGGATCGGCGGCGAGACTGTCGAGGTTGCGGTCGATGAGGCCGGTGTCGATCTCGCCCACCGCGAATCCCTCATGCCGCGCAAGCGCCCGCAGAAAGGCAAGGTTGGTCACGCAGCCCGCCACCTCGGTGCCCGCAAGAGCATGGTCGAGCCGCTTCAGCGCCACGTCCCGCGTCGGGCCATGCACGATGACCTTGGAAATCATCGGGTCGTACCACGGGCTGATCACATCGCCGGCCCGCACCCCGGTATCGCAGCGCACGCCCTCGGGGAACTGCAGATGCGCCAGCGTTCCGGTCGCGGGCAGGAACCCCTTGGGCACATCCTCGGCATAAAGCCGCGCCTCGAATGCATGGCCGGTGATCGTCAGGTCGTCCTGCCGCGCGGGCAGGGCCTCGCCGGCCGCGACGCGCAACTGCCACTCGACGAGGTCAACGCCGGTAATGGCCTCGCTCACCGGGTGTTCGACCTGAAGCCTTGTGTTCATTTCCATGAACCAGAACCCCTCCGGGCGCAGCCCCTGCGACCCGTCGACGATGAACTCCACCGTGCCGGCACCGCTGTAGCCGATCGCCTCTGCCGCGCGCACCGCCGCCTGCCCCATGGCGGCCCGCATCTCGGCGGTCATGCCCGGCGCGGGCGCCTCCTCGATCACCTTCTGGTGGCGGCGTTGCAGCGAGCAATCGCGCTCGAAAAGGTGCACCGCGCGCGTGCCGTCGCCGAAGACCTGCACCTCGATGTGGCGCGGCTTCTCGATGAATTTCTCGACCAGCACGGCGTCATTGCCGAAAGCGGTCTTCGCCTCGCCCATGGCGCTCTCCAGCGCCTGCGGAAACTGCGCCGGGTCGTCGACCTTGCGCATGCCCTTGCCGCCGCCGCCCGCCACTGCCTTGATCAGCACCGGGTAGCCAATCGCATCGGCGGCACCCGACAGGTGCTCGGGGTCCTGGTTTGGCCCGTGATAGCCCGGAACGACCGGCACCCCGGCCTCCTCCATCAAGTGCTTGGCCGCGTCCTTCAGGCCCATCTTCCGGATCGCTTCCGCCGAGGGCCCGATAAAGGTCAGCCCCGCCGCCGTCACCGCCGCCACGAAATCGGGGTTCTCGGACAGAAAGCCATAACCGGGATGTATCGCCTGCGCCCCCGTGGCCTTTGCAGCGGCGATGATCGCACCCCCCCTGAGATAACTTTCCGAGGGCGCCGAGCCGCCGATATGCACCGCCTCGTCAGCCATCGCCACGTGACGCGCGCCCGCGTCGGCATCGGAAAATACCGCTACCGTGCGCAGCCCCATGGCGCGGGCCGTGTCGATCACCCGGCAGGCGATCTCGCCGCGATTGGCAATGAGGATCTTGTCAAACATCTCGCACCTCTCTCGCAGCCCGATGCGCTTCTTCTTGGGTCAAGTACTCTCGGGGGAGCGCGAGGGGGCAGACAGCCCCCTCGCACGGGTCGGCGCCGCAGGCGACGAAACCGTCCCGGTGTGTGACCGCCCCCCTCACATCCGGAACACGCCGAAGCGCGTCTCTTCAATCGGGGCGTTCAGCGCCGCCGAGAGCGACAGGAACAGCACCTCCCGCGTTTTCCGAGGGTCAATGACCCCATCGTCCCACAGCCGCGCCGAGGCATAGAGCGGGTGGCTCTGGTGCTCGAACATCTCCAGCGTCGGACGCTTGAACTCCGCCTCTTCCGCATCGGACCACGTGCCGCCTGCCCGTTCGATCGCGTCGCGTTTCACAGTGGCCAGTACGCCCGCGGCCTGCGCACCGCCCATCACGGAGATGCGGCTGTTCGGCCATGTCCACAGGAACCGGGGCGAATAGGCCCGCCCCGCCATGCCGTAATTGCCCGCACCGAAGGAGCCGCCCACCAACATGGTGATCTTGGGCACCTTCGTGGTCGCCACCGCCGTCACCATCTTGGCGCCGTGGCGCGCGATCCCCTCGGCCTCGTATTTGCGGCCCACCATGAAACCGGTGATGTTCTGCAAGAAGACCAGCGGAATGTTGCGCTGGCTGCACAGCTCGATGAAATGGGCGGCCTTGGCGGCGCTTTCGCTGTAGAGCACGCCGGTATTGGCCACGATCCCCACGGGGCAACCCATGACATGGGCAAAGCCGCAGATGATGGTCTCGCCGAAGCGGGCCTTGAACTCGTCGAAGCGGGACCCGTCGACGACGCGGGCGATGACCTCGCGGATGTCGTAAGGCGTGGTCAGGCTGGCAGGCACCACGCCAAGGATCTCTTCAGGGTCATAGGCCGGATCCTCGGGGCTCTGCCAATCCACGGTCAGCGGTTTGCGGCGATTCAGCCCTGCCACCGCCTGCCGCGCAAGGGCGAGCGCGTGGGCGTCATCCTCGGCAAGGTAATCGGCCACGCCGGACAGACGCGTGTGCACGTCGCCGCCGCCCAGATCCTCGGCCGTCACCACCTCGCCCGTCGCGGCCTTCACCAGCGGCGGGCCGGCCAGGAAGATCGTGCCCTGCTCGCGCACGATGATGGTGACATCGGACATCGCCGGCACGTAGGCGCCGCCCGCCGTGCAGCTTCCCATCACGACCGCGATCTGCGCGATGCCCTTGGCCGACATGTTGGCCTGGTTGTAGAAGATGCGCCCGAAATGGTCGCGGTCGGGGAAAACCTCGTCCTGCTGCGGCAGGTTGGCGCCGCCACTGTCCACCAGGTAGATGCAGGGCAGGTTGTTCGCTTCGGCGATCTCCTGCGCGCGCAAGTGTTTCTTGACGGTGATCGGATAGTAGGTGCCGCCCTTCACGGTGGCGTCGTTGCACACCACCATCACCTCCCGGCCCTTCACCCGGCCGATCCCGGCGATCACTCCGCCGCCGGGTGCAGCGCCGTCATACATGCCGTGGCCTGCGGTCGCGCCCACCTCGAGGAACGGCGAGCCGGGGTCGAGCAGGTTCGCCACCCTGTCGCGCGGCAGCATCTTGCCGCGCGACAGGTGGCGGGCGCGGGCCTTGTCGCCGCCACCTTTCTCCGCTGCTTCCGCCGCCGCGCGCACAAAGCCGAGCGCGTCGAGATGCGCGGCGCGGTTGGCGGCGAAATCCGCCGATCCGGTGATGATCCTGGATGTAAGCTTCATCTCTCTCTCCGGTTGTGCGAGGTCACATGCCCCGCTGCCGCTCCAGGTACAGGGTCTGCTCCGCGGTCATGCGCATCACGCAGCCCGCATAGGCCGGCCCCTGCCCGGTGCCGCCACTCCATTGGCTGGCCTCGTAGGTGCAGGTCGCGTCGCGGAAGGCGATCCAGGCGCGCTGCATGTCGCGCAGCGCCTCGGCTTGCGCGGGGGCGTAGTCCGGCGCCTCGGCGTCCTGCCGCTGATCCTGCGCGCGCAAGGTCCGGTAGACGACATTCAGCCGGTCATCCCAGAACTCCGCCTCCAACGACAGGCAGCCGCCCATGGCCACGGTGCTGTACCCGCCCGGCGTGTCGGACATGCAGCGGTCCGCCGAGGTGCCGAAACAGGCCTCGGCCGCGTATTGGTCCGGCGCTGCCGCGATGCAGCCGAGCGTGTGCGACGGGTCGAAGACAAGCTCCTGCGCGACGGCAGGCACGGCGGGGCTGGCAAGGGCAAGGCAGAGGGCGGATAGAAATCCTGCGTGTTTCATGCGCGATACTCCGGGTTTTCGTAATCAAACCGGCAGCCCGCCACGAAGGCGCGCCGGTCGTTGCCCTCGGTGCGATAGCCGCCCGCGATTTTCAGCATCTTCGCCAGATGCATCGCGTTCCACGTCATGATGGTGGTGTAACGGCGGGTGAAATCGGTGTCGAACCCGGCCCGCTTGCCGTCCACCCCGTCACCATAGGAGGGGCCCGGTCCCGCCTCGCCCAGCCACAGCGGCGTGCCTATGATCAGGATATCGGCGGCCTGCACCCGCTGCCAGATCGCCGGCCAGTCATCCTGCCCCCAGCCGTGTTCCGTCATGTCGGGGTAGACGCCGGGCGGCACCCGATGGTCGAGCATGTGAAGCTCGTCGACCGTGACGCCGTGCTTGCGCATGATCCCGGCCGAGGCCTGCATCAGCAGGCGGGTATGGCTTTCATCCGCCGACCTCTTCAGCGAGGTGTTGACATAAAGCGCGGTGAGCGCGGAGAAATCGGACATCGTGCCTCCTGCGGATATTGGGGAACGGACAGCGAGTCGCGGCCCTGCACCGCGCACCCTACCCCATCGCCTTCATCAATTCGCGCCCCACCAGCATGCGCCGGATTTCCGAGGTGCCGGCGCCGATCTCCATCAGCTTGGCATCGCGGAAGATGCGGGAAACCGGGCTGTCGGACAGGAACCCGGCCCCGCCCATCGCCTGCACAGCCTGGTGCGCCTGTTTCATCGCCTCTTCACTGGCGTAGAGGCAACAGGCCGCCGCGTCCTGGCGGGTGACGTCGCCCCGGTCGCAGGCCTTGGCGACCTCGTAGACATAGGCGCGGGCGGAGTTCATTGCCGTGTACATGTCGGCGATCTTGCCCTGCATCAGCTGGAAATTCCCGATGCTTTGCCCGAACTGCTTGCGGTCGCGCATGTAGGGCATGATCTCGTCCAGACAGGCGGCCATGATGCCGGTGCCGATGCCCGCAAGCACGACGCGTTCATAGTCGAGCCCCGACATCAGCACCCGCACGCCCTTGCCTTCCTCGCCCAGCACGTTCTCGAACGGCACTTCGCAATCCTCGAAGATCAGTTCGGCGGTGTTCGAGCCGCGCATGCCCAGCTTGTCGAAATGCTCCGACGTGCTGAACCCCACCATGTCCTTTTCGATCAGGAAGGCGGTGATGCCCTTCGCCCCGGCCTCCGGGTCGGTCTTGGCATAGACCACCAGCGTGTCGGCATCGCAGCCATTGGTGATCCAGTATTTCGTTCCGTTGAGCACATAGCGGTCATTCTTCTTTTCCGCCCGCAGCTTCATCGACACCACATCGGACCCGGACCCGGCCTCGGACATGGCCAGCGCGCCGATATGCTCGCCCGAGACCAGCCCAGGCAGGTATTTCGCGCGCTGCGCGTCGTTGCCATTGAGCTTGATCTGGTTCACGCAAAGGTTGGAATGCGCACCGTAGGACAGCGAGACGGAGGCCGAGGCGCGGGCGATTTCCTCCACCGCGATGACATGGGCAAGGTAGGACATGCCGGCACCGCCGTGTTCCTCCGGCACCGTGATGCCGAGAAGGCCGAGAGCGCCCATCTCACGCCACAGATCCGCCGGAAAGAGGTTCTGCTTGTCGATCTCCTGCGCCATGGGGCGGATCCGCTCCTGCGCCCAGCGGTGCACCATGTCGCGCAGGGCGTTCACCTCTTCGCCCAGATCGAATGTCATGCTGGCCATGAACATGCGCAGCCCTCCCTCTTAATTGAACGCTTGTTCAGTTAATACGCAGGCGTGCGGCCTGAGTCAAAAGAATCCTGACATCACAGAACGCGCACCGCGAAGACTTTTCCAGAAAAGTCTTCGTGTTCAAAAATCTTCCCGAAGATTTTTACCGCCCGCCTCAACCGTCGAGCGCGACGGCCGAGACCTCTTCGCGGATGATCCGGCCGATCAGTCCCGCGTCGCCGACCGAGAAGGTCAGCGGTAAGCGCATGTCGATCAGCCCGGCAAGGATGCGGTCGGTCTCGGGCAGGCTCTGCGCGTCGGTGTAGCGCCAGCTGTCATAACGTGAGGTAAAGGCAACGGGCTCGGCGCACCCAAACCATTTCAGTTCCACCCCCCGCGCCGCGCAGCCCTCCAGCACCGTCGTGATCTGCGGCTCGGAAAACGCCGGCAACAGGAACTGGATCGACGACCCGACGATGCTTTCCCCTTCGCGCCGCTCGATTATCTTCAGGCCGGGCGTGTTGCGCAGCCCCTGCTCCACCGTGCGATAAAGCGCGTTCCAGCGGTCGACCTGGCGCGGCAGATCGGCCAGTTGCGGGCGCAGGATCGCGGCGCGCAGGTTGTCCATCCGGCCAGACACGTTCGGCGTGACCCATTTCACCTGCTCGAACGCGTCCGGCGGCGGCGCGGCGCGGTGCCGGGCATAGAGCATGTAGCTGCCCGACAGCATGATCGCACGCGCCATCAGAGCCGGATCATCCGAGGTGACAAACCCGCCCTCGCCGGAATTCATGTGCTTGTAGGTCTGCGTCGAATAGGCCGCCATCACCCCGTGCCGGCCCGAAGGCAGGCCGTTCCACGCCGCCCCCATCGTGTGGGCGCAATCCTCGACCACCCGCACACCGGCCGCGTCGCAGATCGCCAGCAGCCGGTCCATGTCGCAGACATGCCCGCGCATGTGCGACAAGAGCAGCACACTTGCGCCGCAAGCCCCGACCAGCCGAGCGAGGTGATCGAGGTCGATGGTCAGATCCTCCGTCACCTCGACGAAGACCGGCTCCGCGCCCACCGAGGCGATGGCTCCGGGCACCGGGGCCAGCGTGAAGCCGTTGCTCAGCACCCTGTCGCCCGGCCCGACGCCAAGCGCGCGCAGGGCGCAGGACATCGCGTAGCCGCCCGAGGCGACGGCCAGAGCGTAGCGCGCGCCGGTAAAGGCGGCGAACTCCTCTTCGAGCAGCGCCACCTCACCGGCCTCACCCTCGGCCACGTTGTAGCGATGCAGCCGTCCGCCGCGCAGCACGTCGAGCGCCGCCGCGATCCCGGCTTCCGGGATCGGTTCCTGCTGGGTGAAGTTTCCCTTGAAGACCGGTTTCATGGGCGAAGTCTTGGGGTCCGCATCCATCTTCGTCAATCCAGAAGCCGCCGTGCCAGCGCCGGCAAGTCGTCGAAATGATGCAGCAGCGCCTCCGGCCCCAGATCCGCGACCCCCTGCCCCAACGGCCCGAACGTGACAAGCACCGACGCCACACCGGCGGCGCGGGCGGTTTCGCGGTCGGTTATGGTGTCGCCCACCAGCAGCGAGCGCGCCACATCGCCGCCCGCCCGTTCCACCGCCACGATGTAAGGGGCCGGATCGGGCTTGCGGGTCGGCAGCGTATCCGCGCCGATGAGCGACGCGAAGAGGCCCCGCACCCCGAGCTTTTGCAACAGCGTCTCGGCCAGACCTTCCGGCTTGTTGGTGCAGATGCCGACGCGGACACCATCCGACAGCAACGCCTCCACCGCTGCGACCGCGCCGGGATAGAGCCTGGTGTGCACGTCGAGCGCCCGCCCGTAGGCGTCCAGCAGGATCGGATAGCCGCGCGCCACCTCAGCCTCCGGTTCCCGGTGGCCCAGCCGTTCCAGACCCAGTGTCAGCATCGCGCGCCCGCCGCGAAAAGCCGTGGAATCGTCGCGCCCCGCCACAAGCTGCGGCGCATGCCCCATGGCCACCAGTGCCGCGTTCGCCGCCGCGATCAGGTCGGCGCTGGTATCGGCCAGCGTGCCGTCGAGATCAAAGATTACCGTGCGCATCGCCGCACCCCTTCCCTTGGTGGCAGGATTCCGCCTGCGATTGAAACCTTCTGTTGGGGTTTTTGACAGCCCTCCGCCTTGCACCCAACGTCACCTTGCATGATACCGAAGCCAAATAAGCGAAAGCAGGTGACATGCAAGCGACCAACCGGCCCTGCGCCCTCGTCATCCTCGCAGCGGGACAGGGCACGCGGATGAATTCGGACCTGCCCAAGGTTCTGCACCCGCTTGGCGGCGTGCCGCTTGTCGTGCACGCCATGGATGCCGGCGCGGCGCTTGAGCCTGCGCGCCGGGTGGTTGTGATCGGCCATGGCGGCGGTGCCGTCGAAGGGGCGGTGCGGGCGCATGACGAAACCGCCATCTGCGTGACGCAAACCGAACAGCTTGGCACCGGCCACGCGGTGTTGCAGGCCGCCGATGCACTTGCCGGGTTCGACGGCGACGTGATCGTGCTTTACGGCGACACGCCCTTCGTGCGTGAGGATACGCTGGCCCGGATGCTCGCCGCACGCGCCGCGCATGACGTCGTGGTGCTGGGCTTCGAGACCGCAAATCCTGGCCGCTACGGCCGGTTGGTGATGGAAGGCGAGCACCTCGACCGCATCGTAGAGGCCAAGGACGCCACCCCCGACGAGCTCGCCATAACCTTCTGCAATTCCGGCCTGATGGCCGCCGATGCCGAATCCCTGATCGACCTTCTCAAGGCGGTTGGCAATGACAACGCCTCGGGCGAGTATTACCTCACGGATGTGCCCGCGCTCGCCGCCGCGCGCGGGCTGACGGCGACTGCCGTTGCCTGCGACGAGGCCGAGACGCTGGGCATCAACACCCGCGCCGAACTGGCCGCCGCCGAGGCGCTGTTCCAGCGGGCCAAGCGCAGCGAGGCGATGCAAAACGGCGCCACGCTGGTCGCGCCCGACACCGTCTTCTTCGCCCATGACACACATCTGGGGCGCGATGTGATGGTGGAACCGAACGTCGTTTTCGGCCCCGGCGTCACGGTGGAAAACGATGCGGTGATCCGCGCGTTTTCCCACCTTGAAGGCTGCCATGTCGGTGCCCGCGCCACCGTCGGCCCCTATGCCCGGCTGCGCCCCGGCGCCGAACTGGGCAACGAGGCGCGGATCGGCAATTTCGTCGAGGTGAAAGCCGCCGAGATCGGCGAAGGCGCGAAGGTCAACCACCTGAGCTATATCGGCGACGCCGCCATCGGCGCGGGCAGCAATATCGGTGCCGGCACCATCACCTGCAACTACGACGGCGTGTTCAAGCACCGCACGCAAGTCGGCCGCAACGCCTTCATCGGGTCGAACACGATGCTGGTGGCGCCGGTCCGCGTCGGCGACGGCGCGATGACCGGTTCGGGCTCGGTGATCACCTCGGACGTGCCTGCGGGCGACCTCGCGCTCGGGCGGGCCAAGCAGGTGAACAAGCCGGGCCTCGGCGCCCGGCTCATAGCGCGGTTGCGCGCACTGAAGGCAGAGCGGAGAGGTCGGTAACCATGTGCGGCATTGTCGGCGTTCTGGGCCGCCACGAAGTGGCCCCCCTTCTCGTGGAAGCGCTCAAGCGGCTGGAATATCGCGGCTATGACAGCGCCGGGATCGCCACGGTCAGCGAGGGCCATCTCGACCGCCGCCGCGCCGTCGGCAAGCTGGCCAACCTGTCGGACCTGCTGGTTCATGACCCCCTGCGCGGCAAGACGGGCATCGGCCATACCCGCTGGGCCACGCATGGCGCGCCCACGGTGGGCAACGCGCATCCGCACCGGGCGGGCCGGGTGGCCGTCGTCCATAACGGGATCATCGAGAATTACCGCGATCTGCGGGCGGAGCTGGCCAACCAGGGCATCGGGTTCGAAACGGACACCGACACCGAAACGGTGGCGCTTCTGTGCGAACACCTGCTCGATACCGGGCTGGCGCCACGTGCCGCCGCCCGCGAAACCCTGCGCCGCCTTCATGGTGCCTTCGCGCTGGCCTTCCTGTTCGACGGCGAGTCCGACCTGATCATCGCCGCGCGCAAGGGCTCGCCACTGGCGATCGGCCATGGCGAGGGCGAAATGTTCGTCGGCTCCGACGCGATCGCGCTCAGCCCGATGACTGCCCGGATCACTTACCTTGAAGAAGGCGATTACGCCTATGTCACCCGCGCCGGTGCGCAGATTTTCGACGCCGAGGATCGCCCCGCCAACCGCGAGGTTCGCGCCATCCCGGCGCAGGCCACGCAGATCGACAAGGGCGGGCACCGGCATTTCATGGCCAAGGAGGTCTACGAGCAGCCCACCGTGCTGGCCGAGTGCCTCGCGCATTATTCCGAAGGCGACGCGGTGCGGATCCCCGAGGGCGATCTGGATTTTACCGACACCGACCGGATCACTCTGGTCGCCTGCGGCACCGCGCATTACGCCTGCATGGTCGCCAGGTACTGGTTCGAGACGCTGGCCGGCCTGCCCTGCGACGTCGATATCGCCAGCGAATTCCGCTACCGGGAGCCGCCGCTCTCGAACCGCGCCACGGCGATCTTCGTCAGCCAGTCCGGCGAGACCGCCGACACCCTGGCCGCACTGCGCTACGCGGCGGGCAAGGCCGGGCGGATCCTGTCGGTCATCAATGTCCCCGAAAGCTCGATCGCGCGCGAAAGCGATCTGGCGCTGCCGATCATGGCCGGGGTCGAGGTCGGCGTCGCCTCCACCAAGGCCTTCGTCTGCCAGTTGGCAGTGCTGGCCAACCTCGCCGTGCTGGCGGCGCGCCAGAAAGGCCGGATCGACGCCGCCCGCGAAGCCGAATTGCTGACCAGCTTGCGCGGGTTACCCGGCCTGATCAACCAGGCATTGGCGCTGGAGGACCAGATCCGGACACATACAGGCGCCCTGTCGGAGGCGCGCACGGTGCTCTTTCTCGGGCGCGGCGCGATGTTCCCGCTGGCGCTGGAAGGCGCGCTGAAACTCAAGGAAATCAGCTATATCCACGCCGAGGGTTATGCCAGCGGCGAGTTGAAACACGGCCCCATCGCGCTGGTCGACAAGACGGTGCCGGTGATTGTGATGGCGCCCTCCGACGCGCTCTTCGACAAGACCGTGTCCAACATGCAGGAGGTCATGGCGCGCGAGGGCAATGTCTGGTTGATCACCGACAACGCTGGCGCGGAGAGCGCGCGAGAGGGGGTCTGGCAGACGCTTGTGATGCCCGGCGTCGACCCGCTTTTCGCCCCGATCCTCTATTCGATCCCGGCGCAGCTCATTGCCTACCACACCGCCGTTCACAAGGGCACCGACGTGGACCAGCCACGCAACCTCGCCAAGTCGGTGACGGTGGAATAGCCCCGCCCGCCCAAGCGCGACTCGCAACAGCCCCGGAAACCCCGGAAAGGTCCGGTTGACGCCCCCCCCCCCGGCGACAGGACCTCTCGGCAAATCGGCCCCGGCCTTTCACCCCGCACCACGCCCTCAGCGACCGAACCGCACCGCGAAAATGTCGCGTGGCAACGCGGCCCGACGAGGGCCCCGAAGGGGCTTGAGAAGGGGCGCCCCCGCCGCGACGGCCCCGGCCGGCGCAATCACACGTCAGGCACCGCGCCCGCCAGCACAGACCGCATCCAGCCGATGTCGATATTGCCGCCCGACAGGATCACGCCCACCTTCCGGCCCGTCATCCGCTCGCGTTCCTGCATCAGCGCCGCCAGCGGCGCAGCGCCTGCCCCCTCGGCCAGGTTGTGCGTCGCGGTGTAGTAGAGCCGGATTGCCCCGGCGATCTCGTCCTCCGCGACGCTGACGATCCGCGCCGCACCACGGCTGTAGATATCAAACGCCTCCTTCACCGGCACCCGCACCGCCATCCCGTCTGCAAAGGTCCGGGCGGTGTTTGTCTCCACCATCGCGCCAGCCTCGACCGACAGTTTCGCCGTCTGCGCGTGTTCCGAGACGACGCCGACGATCTCCGTCTGCAATCCGAAGGCATCGCGCGCCAGAATTGTCCCGCAGATCCCCGATCCGCAGCCGATCGGAACGTAAACCGTGTCGAGATCCCGCAAGGCCGAAAACAGTTCATAACCATAGGTTGCCACCCCGCGCACCAGTTCGCGGTGAAAGGGTGGCACCACGGTCAGCCCCTCGGCCTCGGCCACGCGCACCGCCTCGGGGCGGGCGGTGTCGAAATCGTCGCCGAATTCCACCAGTTCCGCGCCATAGCCGATCATCGCTGCGTTCTTCTCGACCGAATTGCCCTTCGGCACGTAGATCAGCGCGCGCAACCCCGCCGCCGTCGCCGCCCGCGCCTGGCTTTGGCCGTGATTGCCTCGGGTGGCGGTGCAGATGCCGGGGCTGGCGGGGTTATCGCGACCGAGCCAGTCCATGAAGGTGATGCCGCCGCGCACCTTGAAGGCCCCGGTGGGGGCGTGGTTTTCATGCTTGACCCAGACCTCGGCCCCGGTTGCGGCCGAGAGCCCCGGCCATTCGTATTGCGGCGTCGGCGCCATGTGCCGGTGCACCAGGTCCGCCGCCGCCTCGAGTTCGCCACGTGAAAACCGCATCGCTCCCCTCCTCGCAGCATTGTTGCAGTGCCAGCTCGTGCTTGACACCTGTAAAACGCATACCCTGCGGCGCGTATCATCAGTCGCAAGGGTCAGCAATGTGGGACGTTGCGGACGGTCGGGCGGTGCGCCCTCGCGTCAAGGCCCGCAACGCGCCCCTGTCCATCAGCGGGTCTGGTCTGTGACGCGCACGCACATCCACCGCAAAAGAGGGCTGCGCAGCGCGCGGTCAGTCGCTATGACCCTGTCCCGAACCCGCATGTCATGGAAAGGCCCGCGCCGATGCTCGACCAGAAAACCATCGCCGAATACATTCGAACAATCCCCGATTTCCCGCATCAGGGGATCCTGTTTCGGGACATCACCACATTGTTCCTCGATCCGCGTGGCTTTCGACTCGCCATTGACCAGTTGCTTGCGCCGTTCGTGGGCCAGCGCATCGACAAGGTGGCGGGGCTGGAGGCGCGCGGTTTCATCCTTGGCGGCGCGGTCGCGCATCAGCTGTCGGTCGGCTTCGTTCCGGTGCGCAAGAAGGGCAAGCTGCCGGGCGCGACGGTGCAGCAGGATTACACGTTGGAATACGGCACCGCGACGGTGGAGATCCATGACGATTGCCTCGTGCCCGGCGAGCGCGTGCTGCTGGTCGACGACCTTCTGGCCACCGGCGGCACGGCAGAGGCGGGGATCCGGCTGGTGGAACGGCTTGGCGCAGAGGTGATGGGGACGGCCTTCGTCGTGGATCTGGCCGACCTTGGCGGGCGCAAGCGGCTGGAGGACATGGGGCTTGCGGTTCACGCGCTCTGCGCCTTCGCGGGCGACTGACAGCGCCTCACAGCCGCTTGCTGCGGCGGATGACCTGCCAGATCTCTGGCGCCGTGCCTTGACCGGTATCGATGATTTCCCCGTCAAGCGCGACACAGAACAGCGCCCCCGGCGCGGCAAGCCTGTTTCGCGCGTCCTGCGCACTGTCGATCCTGTCCAGCCGCGCGGCAAGACCGGCCTCGCGGGCGTGCGACACCAGCGCCTCGGCGCGCGCGGTCTGGTCCGGGCAATGGCCAGCGCTCTGGATCACCAGTCCGGGGCCAAGCGCCGCCGCCCGCGCACCCCAGTCACGCGGCAGGCGCGGCAGCGCCGTGGGGCCTTGAAGAATCCGCGCACAAAGCATGACTCCCGCGTCGCTATCATCCGCGATGCTATATCCGCGGGCATGCAGATCGGCCTCTGCACAGCGGTCGACCCCCTGACCGATCAACGCCAGCACCGCCCAGAACCCGTAGTAGCGCGCCCACTCCTCGGCCTCGGTCAGCAGCAGCGCCACCGAATCGTTCACAGCCTCGACCCAAAGCCGCTGCACCACCACGCACCGATCAGCGCCGAAGACCGGCCACCAGGAGGCACGCCCGGGCGCGAACGCGATGAACCCCTTGCGCGGCGCGCGCAGCATGCGGATCTGAAACCCATCCCGCAAACGGTCGAGCAACCAGTCCCGGCTGGTCAACCCTGCGCCCCCGTCAAGCCGGTTGTCGAGCGACAGGAATCCCGTCCGGTCCAGATTGGGCGGGCAAACCGTGATGATGTCGCGTGCCCTGTGCATCTTTGCAGACGTTCCCTCGATCCGTGCCATCCTGCCGATCAGCATAGGCGCGGGGCACGCGCATGGTCCTTGATCTGCCGCAAATCCCGTAAAACCGCCTCGGCGTTTACCACCGGTTAACCCATGGCGCGCTAAACGGGGGATGTTCGTCACTCACGAACAGTGTTGCTTGCACAACCCAAGACCCAAAGGCGTCCCGCCACCCCCGGCGGGGCGCCGATCCGTTCACGGATCGGCGCGCAGCACCGCGCCAGGGTTCATGATGCCGTTGCGGTCCAGCGCCACCTTGATCGCCCGCATCGCCACCAGCCCTGCCGGATCGCCGAAGCGTTCCAGGTCGCCGACCTTGAGGCGCCCGACGCCATGTTCCGCCGACACCGAGCCGCCCATTTCGTGCACAAGGCCATGCACCCGACCCTTGATCTCCTCGCGCCGGTCCAGCCAGTCGGCGCGCGCCTGCCCCTCTGGCGGAAAGACGTTGTAATGCAGGTTGCCGTCGCCCAGATGGCCAAACGCGTTGATCCTGAGCGGCCCCAGATCAGCCAGTCGCCCCGGTGCGCGCGCCAGGAAATCCGGGATCGCACCGATGGGAACGGATATGTCATGGCTGGAAATCGCGCCGATGCGCTTGTTCGCGGCGGGAATGGCTTCGCGCAACGCCCAGAACTCCCGCCGCTGTCCTTCGGATTGCGAGATCAGCCCGTCCTGCACCAACCCCGCCGCCGCCGCCGCCTCGAAGAGGTCCAACAGCCCGGCCTCGGCGCTTTGGCCCTGCGCGACGCCAAGCTCTATCAGGCACATCCAGTCGGGTTTCTCCGTGAAAGGCTGGCGCACGTCCGGGCCGACCGCGTCGAGAAACTCCAGCCCCGCGCGCGCGATCAGCTCGAACGCCGAAAGCGCATCACCGACGCGGTGCCGCGCCATGTCGAGCAATTGCAGCGCGGCCTGCGGGCTTTGCACCACCATCAGCGCCGCCGCGCGGTCGCTTGGTCGCGGGTAAAGGCGCAGGCAGGCCGCCGTGATGACGCCAAGCGTGCCCTCCGCCCCGATCAGAAGGTGCCGCAAGTCATAGCCGAGGTTGTCCTTGCGCAACCCCTTCAACCCGTGCAGCACCTGCCCATCGGGCAGCACCGCCTCGATCCCGAGGCACAGGTCGCGCGCATTGCCGTAGCGGATCACGTTGACGCCGCCCGCGTTGGTCGCCAGCAGCCCGCCGATCCGGGCCGTGCCCTCGCTGGCCAGCGACAACGGAAACAGCATGTCCGCGTCCCGCGCCATCGCCTGCACATCCGACAGGATCGCGCCCGCCTCCACCGTCAGGGTGCCGGCCAGCCGGTCGATCGCGCGCTGCGCAGTCATGCGTTCAAGCGACAGGACCACCGGCACCAGCCCCTCGCCGACCTGCCCGCCGACAAGCCCGGTGCCGCCGCCATAGGGCACCACCGCCACGCGCGCGGCATTGGCGCGGGCCAGAAGGGTGGCGACCTCGCCGGTCGATCCCGGTGCTACCACCACCCCGGCGCGGCCCCGAAAGAGCCCACGGGGTTCCTCAATGTAATGCGGCGCCGGATCGCGAAAACAGGCCGGCGGCAGGACGGCCCGCAGCCCGGCAAGGAAGGTCTCGTTCACCGGATTGAGCATCGCGCCCCCCTGTCAGCCCGCGCCGATCCGCCCGCGCCGGTCATGGCGCAGCATCGCGTAGAGCACATGATTGCGCCAGCGTCCGTTGATCTGAAGGTAGCTTTGCGCCACGCCTTCGTACTTGAAGCCGGCCTTTTCCAGCACCCCGCGCGAGGGCTTGTTTTCCTCCAGGCAGGCCGCTTCCAGCCGGCTGAGGTCGAGGTCGCGGAAGGCGTAGTGCGCAAGCGCCGCTATCGCCTCCAGCATGTAGCCCTGACGCTGGAAGGGCGATCCGATCCAGTAGCCAAGCGTCCCCGACTGCGCCGGGCCACGGCGGATATTGTCAAGCGTGATCGCGCCGACCAGCGTGTCATCCTCGCGCCGCACCAGGAACAGCGGCACCGCGCTGCCAGTGCCAAACGACCGCTGCGCCCAGTAGACGCGGCTGGTAAAGCTTTTCCGGCCGAGGTGATCCTGCGTCCATGTCGGCTCCCACGGTTTAAGGAACGCGGCGGAATAGTCCCGCAACGAGGCCCATGCGCGAAAATCCGAATGCATGGGCAGGCGCAGCGTCATGCGCTCTGTCTCGATCCGAAGTCTCTTTCTGCGCGCGATCATCAGGCGGCCAGACGCTCCACCATCTGCGCCACACGGGGGCTGTGTTCCACCGGGCCGTAAAGCGCAAGCGCCGCCTGCCCGGCGCCGACAAGCCCGGCGGCGTGGTCGCGCACGGCGGCACGGTCCACCGCGTCGATGCGGGCGACGGTTTCGGACAGCGGAGGCACCCGGTTCCAGATCGCCACCAGCCGCGCCAGTCGTTCGGCGCGGGCAGAGGGGCTTTCCAGCCCCATCAACATCCCCGCCTTTATCTGCGCACGGGCGCGGTCGATCTCGGCCTCGGTGAGACCATCGACCGAGCGGCGCACCTCCTCGATCGTCAGATCGCAGAGCGCCGCCAGATCGTCGCCGCCGGTTCCGGCGTAGATCGTCATCAACCCGGTATCGTCATAAGCCCCGACCTGCGAAAAGATTGTATAGCACAGGCCGCGCTTTTCGCGCAGTTCCTGAAACAGGCGCGAGGACATGCCGCCGCCAAGCGCCGTGGCGTAGATCTGCGCGGTATAGATATCGTCCGAGCGGTAACCCGGCGCCTCCAGCGCGAGGGTGAAATGCGCCTGTTCAAGGTCTTTGAACACGCGCCGTTCACCGCCCCGGAAGCGGCCTGGCAGGGCAGTGCTGACCGGGGTGGCGGGAAGGTGGCCGAACGCGGCCTCGGCCAGGCGCACGATCTGGTCGTGATCGACCGCGCCCGCCGCCGACAGGATCATCTGCCCCGGCCCGTAATGCTGCGCCATGAAGCGTTGCAGATCCGCCTTGTCGAAGGCGCGCACCCGCTCGGACGGGCCAAGGATGGTGCGGCCAAGCGGCTGTTCGGGATAGGCGACCTCTTGCAGCCAGTCGAAGACGATATCGTCGGGCGTATCGAGCGCTTGCCCGATCTCTTGCAGGATGACACCGCGTTCGACCTCGATCTCGCGCGCATCGAAAACGGGGTTGAGCAGGAAATCGGAAATCAGATCGACCGCCAACGGCACATCGTTTTGCAACACGCGGGCGTAATATGCCGTCACCTCGCGGCTGGTATAGGCGTTGATGTACCCCCCGACATCCTCGATCTCCTCAGCGATCTGCAAGGCACTGCGCCGCTTGGTGCCCTTGAAGGCCATGTGTTCGAGGAAATGGGCGATGCCGTTCTGGTCTTGCGCCTCGTGCCGCCCGCCCGCACTCACCCAGACGCCGATGGCCGCGGATTGCAGCCCCGGCATGTGTTCGGTCACGACACGCAGGCCGTTTTTCAGGGTATGAAGCTGCACGCTCATGCCGTTCTCTCCTTGCGCACCAGCGCCTGCAATTGTGATAGGTCATTTTCCACCCGCGTGATCCGCTCGGCACGGTCAAAGAGGTCAGCCATGCGCGCGGGCAGCACCGGGCGGATACCGCTGGCCTGTTCCACCGCGTCGGGGAATTTCGCCGGATGCGCCGTGGCCAGCGTGACCATCGGCGTGGTCCCGAGGTGATCCTGCGCGACATGCACGCCGACGGCGGAATGCGGGCACAGAAGCTCCCCCGTCTCGGCCTTGGCGCGGGCGATCATGGCCAATGTCTCCTCTTCCGACGCGCGGCCCGACGCGAACCGCCCACGCAGCCGTTGCAGCGCGCCCTGACTGACGCGAAATCCGCCCTGCCCCTTCAACTCCTCCATCAGCTGCGCCACGGCGCCGCCGTCCCGGTCATAGACGTCGAAAAGCACCCGTTCGAAATTCGAGGAAACCTGGATATCCATCGACGGGCTGATCGAGGGGGTGACGCCGTGCGTCTCGTAAGCACCGCCCGACAGCGCCCGGTGCAATATGTCATTCTGGTTGGTGGCGATCACCAGTTTCCCGATCGGCAGCCCCATGCGGCGCGCGATGTCGCCCGCAAAGATATCGCCGAAATTGCCCGTGGGCACGGTGAAGCTGACCGCGCGGTGCGGCGCGCCAAGCGACACGGCGGCGGTGAAGTAATAGACCACCTGCGCCAGCACCCGCGCCCAGTTGATCGAGTTGACGCCGGCAAGGTGCACCTCGTCACGGAACGCGTGATCGTTGAACATGTCCTTCAGCCGCGCCTGGCAATCGTCGAAATCGCCGGTCAGCGCAAGCGCATGGGCGTTGGCCTCCGACACGGTCGTCATCTGTCGGCGCTGCACGTCACTGACCCGGCCATGCGGGAACAGAATGAACACATCCACATTGTCGAGACCGCGAAACGCCTCCATCGCCGCCGAGCCTGTGTCGCCAGAGGTCGCGCCAACGATCGTCACCCGCCCGCCGGAGCGTTTCAGCGACGCCTCGAACAGCTGCCCGATCAGCTGCATGGCGAAATCCTTGAAGGCCAGCGTCGGCCCGTGGAACAGTTCCAGCAGGAAATGGTTGGGCGCAAGTTGCACAAGCGGCGCGCGCGCGGCATGGTCAAAGCCCGCGTAGGCGCGCGCGATGATGTCTTCGAATTCCGCGTCGCTGAAGGCATCCCCGATAAAGGGGCGCATCACGCGAAAGGCCACCTCCTCGTAGGACAGCCCCGCGAGTGCCGCGATATCCGCGTGACCCATCGCCGGGATCTCCGCAGGTACGTAAAGCCCCCCGTCGCGGGCAAGGCCGGTCAACATTGCCTCTTCGAAACTCAGGTCGGGGGCGACGCCCCGTGTCGAGACATAACGCATGAACTTCAGCTGCCTTCAGTTGATCCGCTGCTTGATACGCCACAGCAGGGTAAGTGTCATCCCCAACCAGGCGACCGCCATCAGAAACCACGTTATCGCATAAGAGAGATGGTCGTTCGGGATCGCGCCGGTACCGACAGGGAACGGCGTCACGCCGAGGCCGCCGCGCGGCGCCTCTCGCAGCACCACAAGCACCGGCTCTGTATCCAGTTCGGCCGCCATGGCAGGGATGTCGCGGGCAAACCAGATCCCCGCCGCGCGGTCAGGCTCCGGCGTGAAGGCATCTGTCTCGTCAGGCCAGTAGAGGTTGCCGACAAGCTCGACCCGCGCCCCGTATGGTCGGTCCGCCAAGTGCTCGGTCTCTTGCACGAAACCCATGTCGACAAGAATCCGCCGGCCCGCCGCTGTCTCCACCGCGCGAATGATACGATAGACCGGCCCCGCGTTGCGCAGCGACGCGAGGATGGTGATCTCGCCCTCCAGGATCGTCGCCGACAGCTCGACGGGCATGTACTGGTGCCGCTCCTCTCGTGGATCGTCCGGCAAGGCCACCGGCGCGTCCTCGATCCGCGCGTCGATCTCGGCCAGCAGCGCCTCTTTCCACGCCAGCCGCTGAACCTGCCACACCCCAAGGGCAACCAGCAGCGCGCAGCCGATCATCCCGAGAAGGATCGCGCCCGTCATTCGCTTTATCATCATCGCCTCCGACAGAAAAAGGCCGACCCCACTGGCCGGCCTTCACACCCCATTAAGGTTAACGCGGCGCCCTGCCCTTCTTCTTGGCAAAAATACTCCCGCCGGAGGCGTCCTGCCCGCGGGGCAAGCGCCGTCGCCGGGGCAAGGGCGTCACTGGCCCCAGATATAGACCGCAAAGAACAGGAACAGCCAGACGACATCGACGAAGTGCCAGTACCACGCCGCCGCCTCGAACCCGGCGTGACGCTCGGGCGTGAAGTCGCCCTTGATGGCACGCAACAGGCAGACGGTCAGGAAGATCGTGCCGATGATCACGTGGAAGCCATGAAAGCCGGTTGCCATGAAGAAGGTTCCGTAAAACCGGTCGCCGCCGAACGACCAGCCTTCGTGCACCAGCAGCTCCCAGTATTCATAGGCCTGAAGCGCGGTGAAGGTGAGGCCGAGCGCGATGCCGGCGCTCAGGCCGGTGATCACGTCACGGCGGTTGTTTTCATGCACCAGTGCATGGTGCGCCCAGGTCACGAAGCAGCCCGACAACAGCAGGACCAGCGTGTTGATCAGCGGCAGGTGGAAGGCGTCGACGGCGTGAATCTCCGGGATCGTGTAGACCGACCCGACATACTCCGACATCGGATAGATCGTGTGCTTGAAGAAAGCCCAGAACCAGGCGACGAAAAACATTACCTCCGACAGGATGAAGAGGATGAAACCGTAGCGCAGGCCGATCCGCACCACAGGCGTGTGGTCGACCCCGTTATTGCCCTCGGCAACCATGTCCTTCCACCAGCCGAACATGACGTAGAGCACGCCTGCAAGACCGATGGCGAAGAGCCAGGGGCCATTTCCCGCGATCCACATCACGATGCCCGAAAGCATCAGGAAGGCGCTAATCGCACCCAGGAACGGGTAAATCGATGGCGTCAGGATATGGTAGTCATGATTCTTGGCGTGGGCCATGATGTGCTGTCCTTCGTTGGTCACTCACTGTCGCCGTCTAGCGCGGCGTATTCGTCTTCGGGCAAGTCCGTTTCGTAGAATGTATAGGACAAGGTGATGGCGTGCAGGCCCCGTGTATCGGGATCTTCGACGATCTCGGGATCGACATAAAAGGTCACCGGCATCTCGACCCGCTCGCCGGGGCCGAGGATCTGTTCGGTGAAGCAGAAACACTCGATCTTGGCAAAGTAGTTTCCAGCCGTGAACGGGGCCACGTTATACGCTGCCGTCCCCGCGATCCAGCGGTCAGTCGGATTGTAGGCCGTGTAGAACGCCATTCCGGTTTCGCCGATGCGGATTTGCATCGGCGCGTCCGGGGCTTCGAACTCCCAAGGCATATCGACCTCGGTCGAGGCGTCGAAGCGCACGAGGATGGTCTGATCGAGGATCACGTCGCTGCCGGCCTCAGCGGTCGATGTGGTTCCGCCATAGCCCGTAACACGGCAAAAGAGGTTATAGAGCGGCACCGAGGCGAAGCCGAGCCCGCCCATCAGCACAACGACGCCGAGCAGCGTGATCACCGTCCAGCGATGGTTCCCGGTCTGGCGCGCATCGCTCATTCGCTGTCCTCCTCGGTGATCGAGGGCCGCACGGTATGGTCGTACGCCTCAACGCTGCCGCCGTTGCGAACCTTGGACACCGTGAGGAAGAACACGACGGCGACGAAGGCGGCAAGGGTCAGCGCCACGCCGATGTTGCGGCCCAAGCGGCGATTGTGAATCTCGTGTGTTTCGGTGATCGGCATCTTACCAGCCCCCCAATCCGACGCTTCGCAACCCGGCCTCTGCGAGAAGCGCGCCGAAATGCAGGAAAAGATACAGCAGCGAGAACCTGAACACCTTTTTTTCGGTGCGGTAGTCGTCGGCACGCGCCGCCGCCTCGTCCCGACGCCAGATGTCGTAGCCACCCTTGACAAAGACCAGGTTCAGCACCACCGCCGCAGCCAGGTAGACCGGCCCGCCGATCGAGGTCAGCCCGGCGGCAATCGCCACGGGCGCCAGAAGCAGCGTGTAGACAAGGATCATCCGGCGGGTATGGGGCCGACCGGCAGTGACGGTCAGCATCGGCACCTTCGCCTTGTCGTAGTCCGATTTCATGAACAGCGCCAAAGCCCAGAAATGCGGCGGCGTCCACATGAAGACAAGCGCGAACATCAGCAGCGATTCCACGGAAACGCCGCCGGTCGCGACGGCCCAGCCGATCATCGGCGGGAAGGCACCCGCGGCACCGCCGATCACGATGTTCTGCGGCGTGGATCGCTTCAGCCACATGGTGTAGATGACCGCGTAGAAAAAGATGGTGAAGGCAAGGAACCCGGCGGCGAACCAGTTGGCGGCAAGGCCCAGCATGACCACCGACAGCGTCGACAGCCAAAGGCCGAGCGACAGCGCTTCACCGGGCGCGACGCGGCCAGATGGGATCGGGCGGCCGGAGGTGCGCGCCATCACCCGGTCGATATCGGCATCATACCGCATGTTCAGCGCCCCCGAGGCACCGCCGCCAAGCGCGATGAACAGGATCGCAGCGAAGCCGACCATGGGTGGTACGCTCTGCGGCGCGACCATCAGCCCGACGAAGGCCGTGAACACCACAAGCGACATCACCCGCGGCTTGAGCAGGGCGAAGTAATCGCCGAAGCCCGCCTCTTGCGGGGGGGTGCTGGTATTGGCGGTGAAATCGCTCATCTACACTGGCTCATCGGGCTGGAGGGCTTGAATGTGGGATGCGGGCGGAAACAGCGCCGCCCGCAGCTATGATCGCGCTACTGTTGTTCCACCGAGGCCAGTTCGATCGCACCGCCAATGGTGCCGTCCATCAGCGAGGCGAAATCCGTCCCGCCGGTGGCGAGCCATGCCTCATATTCCTCAGGCGTCACGGCCATGACGGTGATCGGCATGAAGGCGTGGTTCAGACCGCAAAGCTGCGAACACTGGCCGAAATAAATGCCTTCCATCCCCGGATCGACCTCGAACCAGAGTTCGGCGAGGCGCCCTGGAACACCATCCTGCTTGACGCCGAAGGCCGGGATCGTCCAGGCGTGGATCACGTCGGCGGCTGTCACCTGCACCACGACGGTCTGACCGGTCGGAACGACGACGGCGGTATCGGTGGCAAGGCGGTATTCATCCTGGCTGTAGCCATACTCGTCCAGTTGGTCCCGATCCAGCATGAAGCTCATGAACTCGATGTCTTCATCGGGGTATTCGTAGCCCCAGTACCACTGGAAGCCGGTGGCCTTGATCACCACGTCGGCTTCCGGGATCTCCTGCTGGTTGTAGAGCACGGGAAGCGAGAACGCCCCGATGAAAACCAGAATGGCAAGCGGCACCAGCGTCCAGGTGATCTCCACCGGCGTGTTGTGGCTGAAGTTTGCCGGGGTCGGGTTGACGCGCGCATTGTGGCGCAGCACGACCCAGATCAGAAGGGCCAGCACGAACAGAACGATCGCCCCGATGATGTAGAGCAGCATGCTATCGAGAAAGTGCAATTCGCGCGCCAGGCTGCTGGCGGCGGGTTGCAAAGAGACGGCCCCGGATTCGGGCGCACCGATCACGTCCAGACCGTCCGGGGCGGCCTGTGCGAAGGCCATGCCGGCGGCGGCGCTTGCGGCAATGCCGGCCACGAGGCCGGTAAATTTGTTCAGAAGGGTCATTCCGGTCGTCCTGTCGTTGCGGGGCTTGGGTCTGGCAGTCCTGCACACCCCGTTGCGTATGATCGGTGATGAACCATATAGAGGGTTTCATGGCAAGACAGTGGTGAAAAATGTCTCACCCCGCAGATTTTGCCCGATCAGTTGACACAGATCATTTTCCAACCCGGAAAGGTCCCCTGCCCATGGCCCAAGCCTCTGCCTTTCGCCCGTTCGAGACGCGGCTCGACAAGGATACGACCCTGAACCTGTTGCGCGCCGCGACCGACGGCGCCGAAGACGGGGAGCTGTTCCTTGAACGCAAACGCTCGGAAATGCTGCTGTTCGATGACGGTCGGGTGAAGACGGCAAGCTACGACGCCTCGGAAGGATTCGGTCTGCGCGCGGTGCGCGGCGAGGTGGCGGGTTATGCCCATTCGACGGAGATTTCCGAGGCCGCCCTGCGCCGCGCAGCGCAGACCGCGCGGCTCGCCGTGGGCGATGGCGGCGGCACCATGGCCGATGCGCCGATGCCGACGAATCGTCACCTCTACACCGATGCGGACCCGATGGAGGGCGCCGGATTCGCCGCAAAGCTCGACCTGTTGAAAGAGGCCGACGCCTTTGCCCGCGCGCTCGATCCGCGTGTGGTGCAGGTCTCGGTCAGCTTCGCCGCCTCGCATCAGGAAGTGGAGATCCTGCGCCCCGATGCCACCCATGTGTCGGACGCCCGGCCGATGGTGCGCGCTAATGTGTCGGTCATCGTCGAGGAAAACGGCCGCCGCGAATCCGGAAGTGCGGGCGGTGGTGGACGCGTCGGAATGGCCGATTGGTTGCAGGCCGAGAACTGGCAGGCTCTGGCACGCGAGGCGCTGCGCATCGCGGTGGTCAACCTCGGCGCGGTGCCCGCGCCTGCCGGGATCATGGATGTCGCCCTCGGCCCCGGCTGGCCGGGCATATTGCTGCACGAGGCGGTGGGCCACGGGCTGGAGGGGGATTTCAACCGCAAGAAGACCTCCGCCTTTGCGGGACTGCTGGGCCAGCAGGTCGCGACGAAGGGGGTCACGGTGCTCGATGACGGCACCATCCCGGACCGGCGCGGATCGCTGAGCGTGGATGACGAGGGCACGCCGAGCGCCCGGACCACGCTGATCGAGGATGGCGTGCTGGTCGGCTTCATGCAGGATCGGCAGAACGCCCGGCTGATGGGGGTGGAGGCAACCGGCAACGGGCGCCGCGAAAGCCACGCCCATGCCCCCATGCCGCGCATGACCAACACCTATATGCTGGGCGGCGACACCGACCCCGGCGACATCGTGGCCGATCTGAAGGACGGCATCTATGCGGTCGGCTTCGGCGGCGGGCAGGTCGACATCACCAACGGCAAGTTCGTGTTTTCCTGCACCGAGGCGTACCGGGTGCAGGATGGCAAGGTCGGCGCGCCGGTCAAGGGTGCCACACTGATCGGCGACGGCGCGACGGCGCTGCGACAGATCCGCGGCATCGGCAACGACATGGCGCTCGATCCCGGCATGGGCACCTGCGGCAAGGCCGGCCAGTGGGTGCCGGTGGGCGTCGGACAGCCGACGCTTCTGATCGGCGGGCTGACGGTGGGCGGCTCGGCTGCGTGAACGATTTGCGCACCGCCACGCATGACGACATCGCGGCGCTGTCGCGGCTCTGGCACGCAGGCTGGCACGAGGCGCATGCCGCCTACACGCCCGAGGCGCTGACCCGGTTGCGCACGGTAGAGGATTTCGCCCGCCGCCTGCGCGCCACCCTGCCCGATATCCGCATGTCCGGACCCATGCTGCACCCGCTTGGCTTCTGCACGATCCGCGACGATGAGCTTTACCAGTTATTCGTCGCACCCCAGGCACGCGGCAGCGGGCTTGCCGCGCGGCTGCTGGCGGACGGCGAGGCACGTCTGGCAGCACGCGGGGTCGGTATGGCGCGGCTTTTCGTCGGCATCGGCAATGACCGCGCCGCAGGGTTCTACGCCCGCCATGGCTGGGAAGAAACGGGCACGGTCGAGGCGCAGGTGGACAGTTCCACCGGACCCTTCCGCCTGCGGCTGCGCGGCTTCGCGAAACGGCTCGAATTCGACGATTAGGCGGGCGCTGTAAACGGGTTGTTAAGAGTCGCGCGGCTAGCGTAGCGACTCATGAGGATGGATTTCGACGACGGATTCTACGAGGCTGCAACCGCCTTTTGCCCCGCCCCCGCTGCGGACAATGCCGACCGCTTGGCGCGGCTGCGGCTGGTGCGCTCTCGCCGTGTGGGGCCCGCGACCTTCCGGCGAATGCTGGCCGAGCATGGAAATGCCATCGCCGCGCTCGCCGCCCTGCCCGAAGTCGCCCGCGCCGCCGGGGTGGCGGAGTATGCGGCCTGCCCCGAAGCCACCGCATTGGCCGAGATCCGTGCCGCCAAGCGCCTCGGTGCCCGCATGATCAGCCTTGGCGATCCGGGCTACCCCGTGCGCCTTGCGCAATGCCCCGACGCGCCGCCCGTTCTGTGGGCGCTTGGCAATGCCGGGCTGCTGGGCCGGCCGCTCATCGCCATGGTGGGCACGCGAAACGCCTCCTCGCTTGGCGCGCGCATGGCCCGCAGGCTGGCGGAGGATCTGTCGCAGGCGGGCTTTGTCGTGGTGTCCGGCCTTGCGCGCGGCATCGACGCGCTGGCCCACAGGGCGGCGTTGCAAGGCGGCACCATCGCGGTGCAGGCAGGCGGGCTAGACGTGATCTACCCGGCGGAAAACACCGACCTTGCCCACGAAATCGCCGCCTCGGGCCTCAGCCTGTCGGAACAGCCCTTCGGGCTGGAGCCGCGCGCGCGCCATTTCCCGCAGCGCAACCGCATCGTCGCGGGGCTGGCAAAGGCGGTGATCGTGGTCGAGGCGGCGGCGCGTTCCGGTTCCTTGATCACCGCGCGCAACGCCGCCGACTATGGCCGCGACGTGCTGGCCGTGCCCGGCCACCCGATGGACACCCGCGCCTCTGGCTGCAACCACCTGCTGCGCGACGGGGCCACCTTGATCCGCAGCGCCGCCGACGTGATCGAGGCGCTCGGCCCCGCCGCCGACGCACCGGCGCAACCCGACCTGCCGCTGACCGCGCCCGCCGATCCGGGCGCGATCCCCACTGCCGCCCCGCAACGCCCGTGGCGCGATCGGGCGGCGCTCAATGCCCGCATCCTGGACAGGCTCGGCCCCACCCCGGTGGCGGAGGATCAACTGCTGCGCGACCTGGCCCTTTCATCAGGCGAGGCGGCCAGCGAACTGGCCCGGCTGGAACTGGGCGGCCGCATCTCGCGCCAGCCCGGCGGGCTCATCTGCCTTGGCGAAAACGTCCCACGCGGGTCCGACGCCAAGGCCCGCTGAGGGCCGGCCATCGACGAACAGCGCACACCGATCACGCCGATCCGCCCGTGACGCGACCGGAAATTTCTTTTCCCGAACACGCATTGACAAGCCCCACGCCCTCGCCACATGGTCCCGCGCCACCCGAATTTTCCATTGCGAAGGTTTTGCCATATGCCCGTTGTCGTCGTCGAATCGCCTGCCAAGGCCAAGACAATAAACAAATATCTTGGGGACGATTTCACGGTTCTGGCCTCCTACGGGCACGTCCGTGACCTGCCGCCCAAGGACGGCTCAGTCGATACCGACAACGGTTTCGACATGAAATGGGAGATCGCCAATGACAGCCGCAAGCATGTCAAGGCGATTGCCGACGCGCTGAAAGACGATGACACGCTGATCCTGGCGACCGACCCCGACCGCGAGGGCGAGGCGATCAGCTGGCACCTGCAAGAGGCGCTGACCAAGCGCCGCGCGATCAAGAAATCGACCGCCGTCAGCCGCGTTGTCTTCAACGCCATCACCAAATCCGCCGTGACAGAGGCGATGAAGAATCCGCGCCAGGTCGACGGCCCGCTGGTCGAGGCTTATCTCGCCCGCCGCGCGCTCGATTACCTCGTCGGGTTCAACCTCTCGCCCGTCCTCTGGCGCAAGCTGCCCGGAGCGAAATCGGCAGGCCGGGTGCAATCGGTCTGCCTGCGCCTGATTGTCGAGCGCGAGATGGAGATCGAGGCGTTCAACCCGCGCGAATACTGGTCGGTGCGGGCGGTGCTGGAAACACCGAGGGGCCAGACATTCGAGGCACGACTGACGGTTCTGGGCGGCAAGAAGCTCGACCGCTATGATCTCGACAGCGAGGCTGCGGCCAGCATGGCGGTGAAGGCGGTGTCGTCGCGCGCGCTTAGCGTCGCGTCGGTGGAGGCGAAACCGTCCACCCGCAATCCCGCGCCCCCGTTCATGACCTCGACCCTGCAACAGGAGGCAAGCCGCAAGTTCGGTTTCGGCGCACGCCAGACCATGTCGACCGCGCAGCGCCTCTACGAGGCCGGGCACATCACCTACATGCGGACCGATGGGATCGACATGGCGCCCGAGGCGGTAACCGCCGCGCGCGACACGATCAAGGACCGTTATGGCGCCGATTACCTGCCCGAAAGCCCGCGCATCTACAAGAACAAGGCCAAGAACGCGCAGGAGGCGCATGAATGCATCCGCCCCGCCGACATGTCCAAGGACCCCGCGTCCCTGCGCGTGTCGGAGCCGGACCAGAAAAAGCTCTATGATCTCATCTGGAAGCGCACCATCGCCAGCCAGATGGAGGCCGCGCGACTGGAACGCACCACCGTCGATATCGCCAGCGACGATGACCAGGTGGTGCTGCGCGCCACCGGGCAGGTGGTGACGTTCGACGGCTTCATGAAGGTCTACGAGGAAGGCCGCGATGATGACGCCGCGACCTCGGACGAGGATCGCCGCCTGCCGCAGATCATGCGGGGCGACGCGTTGAAAAAGGTCGCAGACGCGATGACGGCGGAACAAAAGCGCCTGTCGCAGGACGGCACCGCGCTGGCCTCGGAAGACGGCGCCATTCTCGGCCAGCAGCATTTCACCCAGCCGCCGCCGCGCTATACCGAGGCGACGCTGGTCAAGAAGATGGAGGAACTGGGCATCGGTCGCCCCTCCACCTATGCCAGCATCGTGACCACGATCCAGGACCGCGAATATGTCCGCAAGGATAAGAACCGCCTGATTCCCGAGGATAAAGGCCGGATCGTCACGATCTTCCTGCTCAACTTCTTCCGCAAATACGTGGGCTACGATTTCACCGCCGAACTGGAGGAAGAGCTTGACGAAATCTCCGCCGGCGACCGCGATTACAAGGAGGTTCTGGCCAAATTCTGGCGCGATTTCTCCGCCGCCATCTCTGAGACGTCGGAGCTTCGAATCACGGAAGTGCTCGACAAGCTTGACGATGCACTTGCACCGCAGCTTTACCCACCCCGCGAGGATGGCAGCGATCCGCGCCAATGCCCGCTTTGCGGCGAGGGCAGTCTGCACCTGAAAACCTCGCGCACCGGCGGATTCGTCGGCTGCTCGCGCTACCCCGACTGCCGCTACACCAGGCCCATCGGCGGCGATGCGGACGCGCAGGCCGGCGACCGGGTTCTGGGATACGATGAGGGCGAGCCGGTGACGCTGCGCTCTGGCCGGTTCGGGCCCTACGTGCAGAAAGGCGAAGTGACCGAGGACAACAAGAAACCGCCGCGCGCGTCGCTGCCCAAGGGCTGGGCCGCCGATGAGATGGATCTCGATAAAGCCCTGACATTGCTCAGTCTTCCGCGCGAAATCGGACCGCACCCGGAAGACGGCAACATGATCAGCAGCAATTTCGGTCGCTTCGGGCCTTACGTGATGCACCAGGCCGAGGGCGCGGCGAAACCGACCTATGCCAACCTGCGCGATCCGAACGACGTATTCGAGATCGGCATGAACCGCGCCGTCGAACTTCTGGCCGAAAAGCGTGCGCGGGGGGGCGGGCGCGCTGCCGCCAAACCTCTGAAAGAATTGGGAGAACACCCCGAAAACGGCGGCGCGGTCAACGTGATGGAGGGGCGCTACGGTCCGTACGTCAAGTGGGAAAAGGTCAACGCGACGATCCCCAAGGAAACCCCGCCCGAGGACGTGACGATGGAGATGGCCGTCGGCCTGATTGCCGAGCGTGCGGGCAAGGGCGGCAAAAAGAAGCCGGCGAAGAAAAAACCGGCGCCGAAAAAGAAGGCTGCCAAGTAAGCGCGCAGGCCCGGCTGACCCTGTCGGCCCTGTTGGCAAGGCATCGCCCCCGGCCACAAGCGTCGAGGGTTGATCTTTGCCGCGTCTGCCCCGACATGATGCCGGACCGCCCCAGAAGGACCCCGCCATGACCAAGATCGCCCCGCTGAGCCCGCGCCCCGAGGTGCTGGAGTTCCTGCTGACCCGTCGCTCGCGCCCGGCCAAGACGCTGGCAGCCCCCGTGCCCGACCGCGCCACGATCGAGACGCTGCTGATTGCCGCCGCGCGCAGCCCCGATCACGGCAAGCTGGAACCATGGCGCTTCGTGGTGCTGGAACGCGCCGCCTGCGCGCGGCTTGCCGAACTCACGCTGGCGCTTGGCGGCGCGCGCGCGATGGACCCGGCAAAGTTGGAAAAGGATGTGCGCGGCTTTGCCGATGCGCATTTGGTGGTAGCCGTGATCGCGGCGCCGGTGGCCTCCGACAAGGTGCCCGAAATCGAACAGATCATGAGCGCCGGCACCGTCTGCCTAGCGCTTGTCAACGCGGCGCTTGCCGCAGGCTGGGGGGCGAACTGGCTGAGCGGTTGGATGGCGCGCGACCGGGCGTTCCTGACCGAAGGGCTGGGGCTGACGGAGACGGAATTCGTCGCCGGGTTCATCCATATCGGGACCGAGACGGTCGTGCCGCCGGAGCGCCCGCGCCCCGATGTGGCCGCCCTGACTACATGGTTAGAGGAATGATTCTCAATGATTTCCTGAAAGCGGTCGGGCAGATGAGCGACCCGCGCTTTCTGCGGGTTCTGCTGCTTGGCCTGGCTTTGACCATCGCGCTGCTGGTGGGCGCCTGGTGGCTGTTCACGCTGGTCATCGACTGGCTGGTGCCCGATAGCGTCACCCTGCCATGGATCGGCGAGATCGGCGGACTTGACACCGCGCTTTCATGGGCGGCGGTGCCGGTGATGCTGCTGGCCTCTGCCGTCCTGATGGTGCCGGTCGCCACTGCGTTCCTCGGCATCTTCCTTGAACAGATCGCCGACGCGGTGGAGGACAGGCACTATCCCGCCCTTCCCCCGGCGCGCGCGGTGGGGCTGATCGAGGGACTGATCGACGCGCTGCGCATGCTGGGCGTGGTCATCGGCGTCAACCTTCTGGCCCTGGTGGCCTACCTGGTTTTTTCCCCGATCGCGCCACTTTTATTCTGGGTCATCAACGGCGTGCTACTGGGCCGCGAATATGCGCAGGTGGTCGCGCTGCGCCGCGTCGATGCCGCCGGCGCGGCGGCCTTTCGCCGCCGCAACCGGGTGCAGATCTTTGCTGCCGGCGTGCTGATGGCGGTGCCGCTGACGATCCCGGTGGTCAATTTGCTGGTCCCGATCCTTGGCGCCGCCACCTTCACGCATCTTTACCACCGGCTCAGTAAAGCTCACCCCCGAAGCGGGTGAAGAGATCGAAATCGTCGATGGTGACGACACCGGTCAGGACAACCGCGACGATCGCCACCCAGATCACCACCGCGAAAAGCGACGTCAGGATGAACTTGCGCTTCAGCGCGAGGGTTTCGGGCGCCGATCCGGGCGTGCCGGGCACGATCTCACCCGCCTCGCCTTGCGTCTTGAGGCGCAGCGGCAGGACGACGAACAGCGTCATGAACCAGATGACGGCGAGCAGGACAATCGCGGAAAACCAACCCATCAGATCTGCTCCAATTCGACGAGTGTGCCAGCGAAATCCTTGGGGTGCAGGAACAAAACCGGCTTGCCGTGGGCGCCGATCTTGGGTTCACCACTGCCCAGCACCCGCGCGCCGGAGGCTTTCAGCGTGTCGCGCGCGGCGAGGATATCCTCGACCTCGTAGCAGATATGATGAATGCCACCCGAGGGGTTCTTTTCGAGGAAACCGGCGATCGGGCTGGCTTCGCCCAGGGGATGCAGAAGTTCGATCTTGGTGTTGGGCAGGTCGATGAACACAACCGTGACGCCGTGATCGGGTTCGTCCTGCGGCGGGTTCACCGACGCGCCGAGCGTGTTGCGGTACTGCGCCGACGCGGCCGCGAGGTCCGGCACGGCGATGGCCACGTGGTTCAGGCGTCCGATCATGGGCAATCTCCTTTATCGTTGTTGTCCTGAATCTGGGGCTTGGGCCGGGAATTGGCAAGCGGTGCATCGCCGCGCCCCGTTAACGGATCATCAACCCATGGCGGGTCTAATTGGTTACAGAATCGCCATTGGGGGCTTTTGGACATGGACACCGAAACACGCAGACCGGGGGATGACATTGCATTTTTTCAACCGGTGCCGACACCGGACAGGCCGCTGGCCGGGCTGACCGTGCTGGTGGTGGAGGACAGCCGCTTCGCGTCAGAGGCGTTGCGCCTGATGTGCCTGCGCTCGGGCGCACGGATCCGGCGGGCCGATTGCCTCGCCTCGGCGCATCGGCACCTGAATACCTATCGCCCGTCGGTGGCGATCGTCGATCTCGGCCTGCCGGACGGATCGGGGCTGACCCTGATCGAGGAGGTGCACAAGACCAGGCTTCGGGTGCCGGTACTGCTGGCCACCTCGGGGGCGGAACGCGCGGCGGCGGAACAGGCGGCGCTGGCGGCCGGTGCAGACGGGTTCCTGCCCAAGCCGGTGCAGTCACTCGGCGCCTTTCAGGCCGCGATTCTCGCCCATGTCCCTGCGGATATGCAGCCCGACGGGCCACGCCCCGTCGAGACCGGCACCATCCACCCCGACCAACTCGCCCTGCGCGAGGATCTTTCCCATGCGCTCGACCTTCTTGCGCAGGATCCCCTGCCCACCGGGTATCTACGCCGGTTCCTGCTGGGGCTGGCGCGTACCGCCGATGACATCGGGCTTCTGGAAACCGCACGCGCCCTGCCGGCGCGCCCTGCCCATGCCGACCGTGTCAATCTGCGCGCGCTGCTGACCGACCGGGTGGCCGGGATGGCAACTGTTTGAGAGATCAGGTCAGCGCAGGGTCCGAGGCGACCCGCACCAGCCCGGTCAGATCGCCAAGCCGCTCGCGCTGCTGACCTTCGGCGTCGAAATTCGTCGGGTCGAGCCACGCGCGATAGGCTTCGCCGAGGGCGGGCCAGTCGCTGTCGATCACCGCGAACCACGCCGTATCGCGGTTGCGGCCTTTGACCACGGCGGCTTGCCGGAAGACGCCCTCGTAGGAAAAGCCAAGCCGCTGCGCCGCCCTGCGCGAGGCCAGGTTCAACGCATCGCATTTCCATTCATAACGCCGGTAGCCTGTCGAAAAGGCCCGCTCCATCAGCAGCACCATAGCCTCGGTCGCGGCGCGGCTGCGCTGCAATTCGGGGGCGAGGGTGATATGGCCGACCTCGATCGTGCCCATTTCCGGCGTGATGCGCAGATAGCTCGCCACGCCACCGAAATGGCCGGTTTCGATGCTCTGGATGGCATAGAACAGCGGATCGTCGCCGCGCGTGGTCTGCCGGATCCAGCGGTGATAGGCGGCGGCGGAGGAAAACGGGCCATAGGGCAGGTAATCCCAGATCGCGGGATCGACGGAATTGGCGCGGTGCAGATCGGCGGCGTGGGCATCGGCATCAAGCCGGACAAGCCGCGCGTAGCGCCCTGACAGCGGCGCCATGTCCGGGCGCGGTGGCGGCGTCCATCCCGTCACGGCCGCGCCGAAGCGTTTGCCTTTCATTCAATCCCCTTTCCCCTCTTGGCGAGAGGAAAGTCGAAAGCCGCGCAAAGCGCAAGCCCGTCAGGCCATGATGCGCGGATCGTCCCCCAGATCGAGGCCGGGGAAAACGTGCTCCTCCAGCGTGGCGCGTTCGCTGCCGAAAAGCCCCGCCATCGCCCAGGCCGCGTAGGCGCGCACGTCGCGCGTCGGCATCAGGTCACGTCCGGCGAAAAGGTCGCCCTCGCCAAGGCCCGGCCAATCGCCGAAGACCTGCCCGCCGCGCAACGCCCCACCGGCCATGATGAGCGCACTGCCGGTGCCATGATCGGTGCCGCCGGAGCCGTTGATACGCACCGTGCGGCCAAACTCCGTCATCGCCATCACCATGGTCCGGTCCCAGTCGCGGCCAAGCCCGGCGCGCAGTTCCGAAATCGCTTCGGCCAGACGCCGCAATGCGCCGCCCATGCGCTGCTGCTGCGCGCGATGGGTATCCCATCCGCCGATGGAAAAGCTGGCGATGCGGGCATCGGCGCGCAGCCGTTCGGCGGCGAACCCGGCCAATGAGCGGGGCGTCACCGTCCGGCCCCCGTCACGCAGACTCTCGGCCATGGCCATCATGCCGTCTTCGCCCGCGTCCGGGCCGCTGAAATCACCGTGCAGCAGCGCCGAGTAAAACGCCGCATCGTCATAGGCGCCGCGAAAGAGCGGATCGTCGTGATACACCATCGACAGAAGGTCCGCCGTCGCCGGCGACAGCGCCAACCGCGAGGCGGGCGACCATGCGACCGAAGGCGCGCGCCCGCGCAGGATCAGCGCCTCTTCCGTACCCACGGCAAGCGCGGTGTCGCGGCGCGCACCGGGCAGTGTCTGCACAAGCCGGTTGAGCCAGCCATCCTCGTGCGAGCTGCCGGCGGTGCCCGCCTGCGTGCCCGCCTCCAGCAGATCCTGCCCGTCAAAATGGCTGCGCTGGTTGCGGTAGGGGGTGGAAACGGCATGGGCAAAGCCGAGATCCCCTGCCTGCCAAAGCGGCCACAAGTCCGACAAGCCCGGATGCAGCGCGAAGAATCCGTCGAGGTCGCTGGCGCCACCCTCGGGGCCGATCGGAAACCCTGCGCGCGCGGCGCCAAGGCCGGGGTCGCCGTAGGGTTGCACAAGGTCGAGCCCATCCATCGCGCCGCGCAGGATGATCACCACCAACCGGTTCTCGGTGGGCGCGGAGGCGAAGGCCATCGGCGTGATCAGCGGGCTGGCCGCTGCCGAACAGCCCAAGGCGGTGGCGCGCAGCAGAAGGTCGCGGCGGGTAAGGTCCGGCATCGGCTCAGCTCCTTTGAAAGGCGGGCGCGGCGAAGACAAGACCGATCCCCTCGGCGCGGCTTTCGGCGCGGGCGGCGGCGCGCGACAGATCCGGCGGAGCCGCCCCGGCCAAGACATCCTGCACGAAGATGCGCGGATCGGGCAGGCGCGGGCGCAACGCAGCCGGGGTCGTCATGCACCAGCCGATCCGCGCCGCCAGAACCTGCGGCTGAATCCATTCAGCATCGTCGTCGAAATAGCCGTCCGGCCCGGTCGCGCCCTGCCACGGCGCCCCCATCGCGGCAAGCGGGCGTTCGACAAAGCGGCGAATGCGGCGCGCCGGAGCGCGCGCGATGCCCTCTGCCGGGATGTCCAGCGCGCGCAGCGCCGAGGCGATCAGGTGCAGCGGCCGCTTCACCCGTCCCGGCCCCGGCACCTGTGCCGCCGGGTGTGTCATCAGCGCCGTCATCACCGCGTGCAGGTTGCCATCCGTGACGCGCCACGCGGCTTGCATCGCCTCCAGCAGATCCGGGTCGGGTGTGTCGGAGACGAAATAGTCCGCCAGCTTGGCGCTGATATGACGCGCGGTTTCCGGGCGCAGGGCGATATCGTGAAGGGCAGCGCGGATCTCCGACAACGCGGCAGGATCGGCACCACCATAGCTGCGCCCCATCACGGTTTCCGGTCCCGGCTCGGCGTTGTTGGGGTGAAAGGCCAGCCCCGCATCGCCGATGCCGAGCCCGGTCAGAAGCTCCGCCATCTGGCGCACATCGGCTTGGCTATAGCCGCCATCGGCCCCGACGGTGTGCAGTTCCAGAAATTCGCGGGCGAGGTTTTCATTCAGATCCGCGCCCCGACGCTGCCCGCTGACGGAGTTCGGTCCGTAGCTGCGTTCCTGATCGAGATAAAGCACCATCACCGGGTGCAGGATCGCCGCCTCCAGCATATCGCCAAAGCGGCCCGCGACGTGGGGACGGATCGCCTCCTCGACGTAGGCGGCGATGCCGCCGCGCATGATGTTGCGCTTCCCCACGGTGGTGAAATGGTCGGCCCAGAACCACGTGAGGCGGTCGCGCAGGCCCGACGGGTCGGCAACACCGCGCGCCAGCGTGATCGTCAGTTGCCGGGTCAGGTCGTCGTACAATTGCCGGCGGATGGTCAGGAACGCCTCGTCCGCCGCATCGCTGTCGCGCCGGGCGCGGGTTGCGCGGGTGAAATCGCGGGCGAAGGCCATGCGGGTTTCATAGCTGTCCTGCGGGAAGGACGCGGCGACGCTGTCGGCAGCGGCGAGGTCAGACAGCATCGCCTCCACCGTCGAGGCGGGCTGGCCGGGTATGAGGCCGGTGCCAAAGCGGATCTGGGCAAGCGGGGCGGCGAGGGTCATGGCGCAATCCTGATGGAACAGGGTCCGGTCATTATAGGATATGGGCGCGCGTCCGCGAAACGGTAACCGCAGGGGCGGAAAAAACTTTGTGGACACGAAAAACCCCGGCGGAATCCACCGGGGTGTTGTTCTTCATCGCAGATGCGATCAGTCCTGCGGGATCACCCGCAGCCCCAGTTCCATCAACTGCTCCGGCGTCGGGTCGGAGGGCGCGTTCATCATCAGGTCTTCGGCGCGCTGGTTCATCGGGAACAGCATGACCTCGCGGATATTGGCCTCGTCGGCCAACAGCATCACGATCCGGTCGATGCCTGCCGCGCAACCGCCATGCGGGGGGGCGCCGTATTGAAAGGCGTTGACCATGCCACCGAAGCGCTTGCGCACTTCCTCTTCGCCATAGCCCGCCAGGTCGAACGCCTTGAACATGATTTCCGGCTTGTGGTTGCGGATCGCGCCGGACACGAGTTCATAGCCGTTGCAGGCAAGGTCATACTGGTAGCCCAGCACGTCGAGCGGATCGCCGTCGAGCGCCGCGCGCCCACCCTGTGGCATGGAAAAGGGGTTGTGGCTGAAGTCGATCTTGCCGGTTTCCGGGTCGGCCTCGTACATCGGGAAATCGACGATCCACGCGAAGGCAAAGCGGGTCTTGTCGATCAGGCCCAGCTCCTCGCCGATCACGCTGCGGGCGCGGCCGGCCACGGCCTCGAAGCTTTCGGGCTTGCCGCCGAGAAAGAAGGCCGCGTCGCCCTTGCCAAGCTTCAATTGCTGGCGGATCGCCTCGGTGCGCTCTGGCCCGATATTCTTGGCCAGCGGCCCGGCGGCTTCCATGCCGTTTTCGCCATCACGCCAGAAGATGTAGCCCATCCCCGGCAGACCCTGTTCCTGCGCGAACTTGTTCATCCGGTCGCAGAACTTGCGGCTGCCACCGGTGGGGGCGGGAATGGCGCGAATCTGCGTGCCCTCCTGTTCGAGGATCTTTGCGAAAATGGCGAAACCTGACCCGCGGAAATGCTCGCTGACATCGGCCATCCTGATCGGGTTGCGCAGGTCGGGCTTGTCGGTGCCGTACCACAAAGCCGCATCCTTGTAGCTGATCTGCGGCCAGTGCTTGTCGACGGTGTGGCCACCGCCGAATTCCTCGAACACGCCCTCGATCACCGGCTGAATGGTGTCAAACACGTCCTGCTGTTCGACAAAGGACATTTCCATGTCGAGCTGGTAGAAATCGGTGGGGGAGCGGTCGGCGCGCGGGTCTTCATCGCGGAAACAGGGCGCGATCTGGAAATACTTGTCGAAGCCTGACACCATCAGCAACTGCTTGAACTGCTGTGGCGCCTGCGGCAGGGCGTAGAACTTGCCCGGATGCTGGCGGCTCGGCACCAGAAAATCGCGCGCCCCCTCGGGGCTCGACGCGGTGATGATCGGCGTCTGGAACTCGTTGAAGCCGATATCCCACATGCGCTGCCGGATCGAACGAACGACATCCGAACGCAGCTTCATGTTGGCCTGCATCTTTTCGCGCCGCAGATCGAGGTAGCGATAGCGCAGGCGCGTTTCCTCCGGGTAGTCCTGATCGCCGAACACCTGGAGCGGCAACTCGCCGTTGACGCCACCGAGGATTTCCATGTCGCGGATATAGACCTCGATCTCGCCGGTGGGCAGTTTCGGGTTGATCAACTCGGGGTCGCGCGCCTTCACCTCGCCCTCGATCCGCACGCAATATTCGGAGCGCAGCATTTCCACCGCGTCGAAGACCGAGCTGTCGGCATCGCACAGCACCTGGCTTATGCCGTAATGGTCGCGCAGGTCGATGAAGATCACACCACCATGGTCGCGGCGGCGGTGGACCCACCCGGAAAGACGCACGGTCTGGCCCACGTTCTCCTTGGTCAGGTCGGCGCAGGTATGGCTGCGAAAAGCGTGCATTTCGGGTGTCCTTCGGGGCTGGCAATCTTCGGATGCCGATACACAGGCTGCGGGCGGCGAAGTCAAGGCTGACACGCGGCCAGACATTGCCAGGCGAAGCTAAATACAAAGGAAATCTTTATTTCTTGCGATAGTCTGGCAAAGATACAGGCAAACAACGCAATCGGAGACGTTTGACCAGACGGAGGATCCATAGGCTATGTGGGACAAGATTCTGACGCGTGTGTTGCGCGGTTTCGTGAAGGTCGGCGCGCTGGATCTGACCCTGCCCGACGGCATGCGGCAGCAGTTTCGCGGCGATGCGGGTCCAGAGGTGCAGATCACCCTTCACGATGCAGATCTGCCGCGAAAGCTGTTGCTGACGCCCGACATGGCGCTGGGCGAAGGCTACATGAATGGCCGCATCACGCTGGGTGATGACGATGTCCACCGCCTTCATGATTTCATCAGCCGCAACCTCGACTGCGCCGATGACATGCCATGGCACCGCGTGATCCAGGCCACCCGCGCGGCGCGGCGCCGCTTCGACCAGTGGAACCCGGCGCAGAGGGCGCGCGCCAACGTGGCGCACCACTATGACCTGTCGGCGCGGCTTTACGATCTGTTCCTCGACGAGGACCGGCAATATTCCTGTGCCTATTTTTCGCGCCCCGACATGACGCTGGACCAGGCGCAGGCGGCCAAGAAGGCGCATATCGGCCGCAAGCTCTGCCTTGAGCCAGGGATGCGCGTGTTCGATATCGGCTGCGGCTGGGGCGGCATGGCGCTGACGCTGGCGCGCGATTTCGGGGCCGAGGTGCTGGGCGTGACGCTGTCGACCGCGCAACTGACCTATGCCCGGCAGCGGGCCGAGGCGGCAGGGCTGTCCGGCAAGGTGCGCTTCGAGCTGATGGATTACCGCGACGTCACGGGGCAGTTCGACCGGATCGTGTCGGTGGGCATGTTCGAACATGTCGGCGTGCCGCATTACCGGCAGTATTTCGACTGCGTGCACGACCGGCTGACCGCTGACGGTGTGGCGCTGATCCACACGATCGGACGCGCGACACCGCCGGGCACCACCAGCCCGTGGATCACCAGGTATATCTTTCCCGGCGGCTATGTCCCGGCGCTCTCGGAAATGGCGACAGCGGTTGAAAAATCGGGGCTCTACCCGATGGACGTTGAAGTCTGGCGGCTGCATTACGCCGAAACGCTGTCGCGCTGGTATGACCGGTTCATGGCCCGCGCCGACGAGGCGGCAACGCTATATGATGAACGGTTCGTGCGCATGTGGCGCTATTACCTCAAGGCCAGCGAAATGGCCTTTCGCAATACCCGGCAACTGGTGTTCCAGTACCAGCTTGCCAAGCACCCCGACTCGGTGCCGCTGACGCGCGACTACCTTTACCGGGGCTAGGGTCCAGCCCCCCTTGCACACAGACGCACCATCCCTATAAGGCAAGCAATTTGCGCGGGCGGCGTCGGCCTGCGCCCACGCCTGTTGTCCGGGGGTAAACCATGCCGAAGAGAACCGATATCCAGTCCATCATGATCATCGGCGCGGGGCCGATCGTGATCGGGCAGGCCTGCGAGTTCGATTATTCCGGCGCCCAGGCCTGCAAGGCGCTGCGCGAGGAAGGCTATCGGGTGATCCTCGTCAATTCCAACCCGGCGACGATCATGACCGATCCCGGCCTCGCCGATGCCACCTATATCGAGCCGATCACGCCCGAGATCGTCGCCAAGATCATCGAGAAGGAGCGCCCCGACGCGCTGTTGCCGACGATGGGCGGGCAGACCGGGTTGAACACGTCGCTGGCGCTGGAAGAGATGGGCGTGCTGGAAAAGTTCGGCGTCGAAATGATCGGCGCGCGGCGCGAGTCCATCGAGATGGCCGAGGACCGCAAGCTGTTCCGCGAGGCAATGGACCGGATCGGGCTGGAAAACCCCCGCGCGACCATCGTGACCGCGCCGAAAAAGGACAACGGCGATGCGGATCTGGACGCCGGCGTTCAAGTGGCGCTTGAAGCGCTGGAAGATATCGGCCTGCCCGCTATCATCCGCCCGGCCTACACGCTTGGCGGCACCGGCGGCGGCGTCGCCTACAACCGTGAGGATTACATCCACTATTGCCGGTCGGGGATGGATGCGAGCCCGGTGAACCAGATCCTCGTAGATGAAAGCCTTCTGGGCTGGAAGGAATTCGAGATGGAGGTGGTGCGCGACAAGGCCGATAACGCGATCATCGTCTGTTCGATCGAGAACGTGGACCCGATGGGCGTGCATACCGGCGATTCGATCACCGTCGCGCCGGCCCTGACGCTGACCGACAAGGAATACCAGATCATGCGCAATGGCTCCATCGCGGTGCTGCGCGAGATCGGGGTCGAGACCGGCGGCTCGAACGTGCAATGGGCGATCAACCCCGCGGACGGCCGCATGGTGGTGATCGAGATGAACCCGCGCGTGTCCCGGTCTTCGGCGCTCGCCTCCAAGGCCACCGGCTTTCCGATTGCCAAGATCGCGGCGAAACTGGCCGTGGGCTACACGCTGGACGAGCTGGACAACGACATCACACGCGTCACCCCGGCCAGTTTCGAGCCGACGATCGACTACGTCGTCACCAAGATCCCGCGCTTCGCATTCGAGAAATTCCCCGGTGCGAAGCCTCACCTGACCACGGCGATGAAATCGGTGGGCGAGGCGATGTCCATCGGCCGCAGCTTCCACGAATCCGTGCAAAAGGCGCTGGTGTCGATGGAGACCGGGCTGACCGGCTTTGATGAGATCGCCATTCCGGGCGCGCCCGACAAGGCCGCCGTGTCCAAGGCGCTGTCCGAACAGACCCCGGACCGGCTGCGGGTGATCGCGCAGGCGATGCGCCACGGCTTCGAGGATGCCGAGATCCACGCCATCACCGCCTTCGACCCGTGGTTCCTCGCCCGGATCCGCGAGATCGTGGAGACCGAGGCGCAAATCCGCCGCGATGGCCTGCCGGTGACCGAGGCGGGGCTTCGCAGCCTCAAGATGATGGGGTTCAGCGATGCCCGGCTGGCCAGGCTTACGGGCCGGGAAGAGGGCAACGTGCGCCGGGCGCGCGTCAACCTCGGCGTGACCGCGCAATTCAAGCGGATCGACACCTGCGCAGCGGAATTCGAAGCGCAGACGCCTTACATGTATTCAACATATGAACACAGCGTCATGGGCGATCCGGAATGTGAAGCACGCCCCACAAGTGCCCGGAAAGTCGTGATTTTAGGCGGTGGACCCAACAGGATCGGGCAAGGCATCGAATTTGACTATTGCTGCTGCCATGCCTGTTTTGCCCTGACGGACGTGGGCTACGAAACGATCATGGTCAATTGCAACCCGGAAACCGTTTCGACCGATTATGACACCTCTGACCGGCTCTATTTCGAGCCGCTGACGCTGGAACACGTGATGGAGATCCTGCGCGTCGAACAGTCGGCAGGGACGCTGCACGGCGTCATCGTGCAATTCGGCGGGCAGACGCCGCTCAAGCTGGCCAATGCCCTGCACGAAGCGGGCATCCCGATCCTCGGCACCTCGCCGGACGCGATCGACCTCGCCGAAGACCGCGAACGGTTCCAGGATCTGATCAACCGGCTGGAGCTGAAGCAACCGACCAACGGCATCGCCTCGACCGACGAACAGGCGCTCGCCATCGCCGAGGACATAGGCTTTCCGCTCGTGATCCGGCCCTCCTACGTGCTGGGCGGCCGCGCGATGGAGATCGTGCGCGACATGGATCACCTGAGGCGCTACATCGCCGAGGCGGTGGTGGTGTCGGGCGACAGCCCGGTGCTGCTCGACAGCTATCTTGACGGAGCGATCGAACTGGACGTCGATGCGCTGTGCGATGGCAAGGACGTGCATATTGCCGGCATCATGCAGCATATCGAGGAGGCGGGCGTGCATTCCGGCGATTCCGCTTGTTCGCTGCCGCCCTATTCGCTGCCCGCCGATGTGCTCGACGTGATCCGCGACCAAACCCGCGCGCTGGCGCTGGCGCTCAATGTCGTGGGCCTGATGAACGTGCAATTCGCGGTGAAGGATGGCGAGGTCTACCTGATCGAGGTCAACCCGCGCGCCTCGCGCACAGTGCCTTTCGTCGCCAAGGCCACCGACAGTGCCATCGCCTCGATTGCGGCGCGGCTGATGGCGGGCGAACCGTTGTCGGACTTCCCGATGCGCGCACCGTACCCCGAGAACGCCAAGCCCGGCACCCTGCCCGAGGCCGATCCGATGACGCTTGCCGACCCGATGATGCCGTGGTTTTCGGTCAAGGAGGCGGTGCTTCCCTTCGCCCGCTTCCCCGGTGTCGACACGATCCTCGGACCCGAGATGCGCTCCACCGGCGAGGTGATGGGCTGGGACATTTCCTTCCCGCGCGCGTTTCTGAAAGCGCAGCTTGGCGCCGGCGTCGTGCTGCCCACGGGTGGCCGCGCCTTCGTGTCGATCCGGGACGCCGACAAGGGCGCGCTCATGCTGGAGGCCGCGCAGATCCTGATTGCGCTCGGCTTCACCCTTGTTGCCACGCGCGGCACGGCTGGCTGGTTGGAGGGACACGGGCTGGCCTGCGAGACGGTGAACAAGGTCTACGAGGGGCGCCCGAACATCGTGGACCGGCTGAAGGATGGCGAGATCGGCCTCGTGATGAACACGACCGAGGGCGCGCAGGCGGTCGAGGACAGCCGCGAGATCCGGTCCGTCGCGCTCTATGACAAGATCCCCTATTTCACCACCGCCGCCGGGGCGCATTCCGCGTCGCTTGCGATGCGCGCGGCGCGCGAGGGCGATATCGGCGTGCAAAGCCTGCAAGCCAGCCCCGCCGCTTGATCGAGGCGTGGAAACAAGCCCTTTCGCGCCGCCGTTCAGGTGGCGCCGTCAGTTGTGCCGCGGCGGCGCCAGCAGCGCGTCGCTGAACAGCGTGTGCTGCGCCCGCCCCCGGTTCTTGGAGGCGTAGAGCGCCAGGTCGGCATCGCTCAGCATCTTGTCGCGGTCTGGGCGCTCGTAATGTGAGGCAAGGACCGACCCCGCGCTGGCGGAAATCCGGCAAAGCTGCCCGTCCACGCGGATCGGCTCCTCCAGCCGCGATATCAGCCGCGCGGCGATGGCCTCCAGAAGGTCGGGATCGTCGCAATCGCGGAACAGCAGCACAAACTCGTCGCCGCCGACCCGCGCCACGATATCACCGGCCCGGATCTCGGCACGCAGGATCTCGGAGGCGCGGGCCAGCACGTGGTCGCCCGCCGCGTGGCCGAGCGTGTCGTTCACCTCCTTGAAGAAATCGAGGTCGAGATGCATCAACCCGAAGCGCGGCAGCGGTTCGTCGACCATCGCCTGCAGCGCGGCATCCATCGCCCGGCGGTTGGCCAGCCCGGTCAGCGTATCGGTCAGCGCCTGCTGTTCCGCCGCGGCGCGGGCCGATTGCAGCCGGTCCGTCAGGTTGCGCGATTCCTGCGCGATGGCAGCGTTGGCCTCGCGCAGGTAAAGCAGGTCAACCGTTTGATCACATGGAGTAAAATCCCTCAACGTCAGGTCGCACTCCGTCACCGCCCGCGCAAACGACAGGCCGAGCGAGAGGTTGATCAACCCGCCAACCCCGGCGGGCAGCGCCACGATCATGCCGCGCAGGGGGAGATCGGGTTTCGACTTGAGACACAGCCGCAAGCGCGCGCCCTGCAATAACAAAAGCGCCGGCACCCCCGCCGCGACCTTGGGGCGCAACAGATCCACCACGTCAAGCACGGGGCGCCCGCGCAGATCCGCGCCGCCCGCGATCTTGGTCAGCGTCGGCCCGGTATGCAGCACCTCGCCCGACGCCGCGAACCACAGATGCATCGGCATCAACTGATCGAGCGCCCGCCGCGACAGGGCAAGCTGGTCCATCCCCGACCGTTTCATCCCGTCTGCCCGCCAAGCGAGAAGCTGCGCCCGGAGGCGAAGGCGGTATCCAGAAGCTCGATCATTACCCGTTCGCAACCATTTTCCTGCCTCTCCGCCTCGAAAAAGGCGAGTGCGCCGTAGTCATCCGCCATCGCCCGCAAGGCACCAACGAAAACCGGCCCCATGCCCGGCAGGCGCCACCTGATATCCAGCACGAAGCGGTTGCTGCGGTCGTGATGAATATCCAGATCGGGCATATCGAGATCTGGCACCGCCAGCCGCGCGCGCCCCGAAAGGTCATCGAGCGATTGCAGAAAATCGAAGAAACTGTCGCCACCAAAGCGCATCAGCCGCCGCAGCGCGGTCTGGTTGGGGTGGGAAATCAGGTAGGTGCCGACGTCTTCCAGCAAGCTCGCCCGATCCCGGTGCAAGACATGTTCCGCAGAAAAGATCACCTGGTCGGTCAGGCAATCCTCGTAATGCAGCATCGATTCGAACCCGTCAAAGGGCAGCCCCGCCTGACTGCGAACCTCGTCCCACGCGTCCAGACCGTAGGTGTCGCACAAAAAACCCTGCAAGGCACGGTTGACAAACCCATGCATGTTGACGGCTCCAACTCTCTCTTTGCCTGTTCATAGGACCGAGAACTTAAGGAATCCTTTCCGTGGCCGGCTGCGCCCCGCGACCGGTTCAGAAATCCGTCGGTGCGCCACCCTCGGCGATGCGCCGGTCGACGAAGGCCCGCAGGTCCTCCTTGATCGCAAGATCCATCGCCGGCGGCTCGAATTCCGCCATGATCATCTTGAAGGTCTTGTGCGCCCGCTCCGCCGTCCAGATGCCGCCGGACGCCTCCCATGCCTCGAAATTGCGCCAGTCGCTGACGATCGGTGCGTAGAACGCGGTCTGGTAGCGGTCCTGCGTGTGCTGCACGCCAAAATAATGCCCGCCCGGACCGACGTCGCGGATCGCGTCGATGGCGATATCGTCTGTCTCCGTGGCCCAGAGCGCCGGCTCGAAATAGCGCTGGATCATCTGAACCACTTCGCAATCCATGATGAATTTCTCAGGGGAGGCGATCAGCCCGCCCTCCAGCCAGCCCGCCGCGTGATAGACCATGTTGGTGCCCGACTGCACCGCCGACCAGAGCGAGTTCGACGTTTCCCACATCGCCTGCCCGTCGGGCACGTTGGCCGCGCAGACTCCGCTGGCGCGCAGCGGCAGACCGTAGAAGCGGGCCATCTGGCCGGTCATCTGGGTGGCGCGCATGTATTCCGGGGTGCCGAAAGCCGGCGTACCTGATTTCATATCGACATTTGACGTGAAGGTTCCAATCCCGACGGGACATCCTGGGGATATATATTGCAAAAGGACAATCGCCGCGAGCCCTTCGGCAAGGCTTAGCGTCACCGCGCCGGACATGGTGACAGGGGCCATGGCGCCGGCCAGCGTAAAAGGCGTCACGATCACCCCCTGGCGTGCCCGGGCGAGGATCATCGCGCCTTCCAGCATCGGGAAATCATGCTTGAGCGGCGAGACCGAATTGATGTTGGTATACATGCGCGGGGTCGCCTCGAATTCCTCGGGGCTCAGCCCGCCCGCGATGCGCACCATTTCCATCACGTCCTCGACCCGTTCCTTGCCCAGCGAATAGGCATGCGCCACCTTGTCGGTCAGCGTCAGCTTCTCGTAGAGGCATTCGAGGTGCCGGATCGAGGCATGCACATCGACCGGCTCCGGCGCGTAGCCGCCGGCGAAATGGATGCAGTTGAAATACTGGGTGAGCTTCAGGAACTCCTTGTAAGTCTCGAAATCACCGGGCCTTTTGCCGCGTTCCATGTCCCAGGCATTGGGCGGCGAGGACACGTTGCCAAAGACGATATGCTTGCCGCCGATGGGCAGCCTGCGGTCCGGGTTGCGTGGCGTGATGGTGAACTCGGCCGGGGCGCGGGCCAGCATCTCCATCACGAAATCCTCGTCCATGCGGACGGTCTCGCCCGTCACCTTGCAGCCGGCCTCGGCGAGGTATGTCCTCGCCTCGGGGTTGAGAAACTCGATGCCGATCTCGGACAGGATCCGCATCGCGCCCCGGTGGACCGCCTGCACGCCCTCTTCGGTCAGCGGTTCGACCGGAGGGTCGGGATTCAGCGGAATCCGCCACGGCATCTGGTCGATCACGGTTCCGGCGCTTCGGTCCTGATGTCCACGGCGTCCTCCGGCCCTGCGGCGGCGTGTCGGGGCTTCGGTCATTGCACTCTCCAATCCTGTTGTGATCAGGATGGAGGAGCACCGGGGTCCACAGTTTTCAGATAGCGACGAAATGTGAGTCCGTTTGCGTCGAATCTCACGCCGGGCCGGTCGTGTTCAGGCGATTTCCCGGCCCGAGGTGCCGCGCAAGCGCGCCGATATCGGGCAGAACGAGGTCGGCGTGCGGGGCAAGCACGGCCGCGCCTGCCATGCCGGTCAGAACCGCCGCCGTGCGCATGCCCGCCGCGCGACCCGCGTGCAGATCGTGCAGGCTGTCGCCGACCATCAGGATATTTTGCGGCGCGACATCCACCGCCAGGGCGAAGGCAAGGCACATGCCGGGGGCGGGCTTGCCACCGTAGCCACTGTCGGCGCCGACGATGAAATCGAAGCGGTCATGGATCCCGGCGGTGCGAAGATGCGCTCGCGCGGCGTATTCGGAATCGTTGGTCGCCACCCCGAAGCGCAGCCCGCGCGCAGCCAGATCGTCGAGAAAGGGCACCAGCGGCACCGCCTCGGCCATCGGCGCCTTGGCTGCGGCGCGCGAGATCCGGGTCGTCAGGTCATTCAGCGTCATCCCCGGCAACAGCGGCAGCAGCGCGCGGGCGGCCTCGGCATCGGTTCCAGCGATCACGCAACTGTCAGGCCGAAACCGGCCCGCCTGCCAGTCGAACCCGATACGAGCGCCAAGCCGCCCGGCAAGACCGTCATCGCCGCCCGAGAGCGTCGCCAGGAAATCCTGCGCCCAGGCCGACCAACTGACGTTGAAATCGAACAAGGTGCCATCCTTGTCGAAAAGGATCGCCGCGATCATGGATATCCCCCTTCCGGGTCTGTAATAGTCGGCATTGGTAACAAGTTTGTCATCATGACGCCGGTTGGACTTGACCACGGCGTCATGATGCTGTCTTGAATAAGTGTGGAAGATATGACCCCGAAATATTGCTTGCATGACAGTATTGGTTATCATGCGACCTTCGCCGCCCGACTGGTAGAGCGCCGTGTCGAGGACGGCCTGCGGGATTTTGGGTTGACGCGGGTCGGCTGGTGCATCCTTCTGGCTGTGGCCGAGGAGGGGTTGAGGAACCCGTCCGACATCGCCAGGTTCGTCGGCATCGACCGGACCGCGACCTCGCGCGCCTTGCGGACGCTGGAAAACGAGGGGCTGGTCAGCCGCGCCATCGGGCAGGAGGATCGTCGCACGACGGAGGTGACGATGACCGCAGCCGGCTATGACCGGATGTTTCAGGTGGTGCCGATCTGCCGCGAGAACATGAAGCATTTCAACGCCAAGCTGACGGAAGCGGAACGGGCGGAGCTCAAAAGGCTCCTCATCAAGCTTTGCCATGGCCAAGCCGGCGAAAGCTGATCTCGGCCAGATCGGGCCTGGTCAGGTCCAGGTCGGCAGCGCGCCGCCCGGCAGCGCCTGACGCGCCTGCATCAAGGTTTCATATGCCATGCCTGCGGCCTCGCAACAGGCAATGACCCAGGCGTCGTCCATCAATATGAAATCCAGCACCGACCCAAGGAACGCGGGATCGCCCGCACCCCGTCGCAGATCGTCAGGCCCGGCCCCGCTTGCGCCCATGAAGACCGGCAACAGATCTTCGTTGGCCGCCAGCCAGCCAAGCGCGATCAGGGCAATCTCTTCGGCACGATCCTGCTGCATGATTGCACGGCTCCCCGGTGTTAAAGGCTTTGTTAACCTTTAAGGCTCATAAATGAACAAAGCCCAGAGATAAACCAGCGGCGGAGCTTTCGATGACAGGGCGCATTCTGATCGTGGACGATGTCGCGACCAATCGCATCGTGATGAAGGTGAAGCTCACCTCGGCCTGCTATACGGTCTTGCAGGCCGATTGCGGCAGCGCCGCGCTGGCGGTCGCGCGGGCGGACCTTCCCGATCTCATCCTGCTCGACGTCTTGATGCCCGACATGACCGGCGTGGAGGTCTGCCGCCGCCTCAAGGAGGATCCGGCGACCGCCGATATCCCCATCATCCTGATTACCGCGCTCAGCGATCGCGCCAACAAGATGGCAGGGCTTCAGGGCGGCGCCGACGACTTCCTGACCAAGCCGGTGGACGAGGTGACGCTGCTGGCGCGGGTCCGGTCGCTCTTGCGTGCCAGCGAGATCCAGCGCGAATTGCGCCTGCGGGAAGAATCCTACGCCGGGCTCGGTTTTGCAGAGGCAAGCGCAGCTTACGTCAGCCTGGCCACCGTTGCACTGGTGGCCCCCGATCCGGGCACCGGGATGGCGTGGAAACGGGCGCTGTCGACGCGCGTCAACGACCGGTTGGCGGTGGTTCCGCGCGAACAGGCGCTTCAGGGGTGGGATCCGCGCAACGCGCCCGATCTTTACGTCATCGCCAGCGATCTCGGCGCCCGCAACGAGGGGCTGCGCCTGTTGTCCGACCTGCGCTCGCGCCCCGCGTCGCGCCACGCGGCGGCGCTGATGATCCTGCCGCCGGGGGATGCGGAACGCGGCGCCGTGGCGCTCGATCTCGGGGCCGGCGATATCCTTTACGATCCGTTCGATCCCGAGGAGTTGGCGCTGCGCATCGAGACCCAGCTGCGCCGAAAGCGGCAATCGGACCGTCTGCGCGCCACGGTGGAGGCCGGGCTTGAACTGGCCGTGACCGACAGTCTGACCGGCCTGCATAACCGCCGCTACGCGTTGCGACGGCTGGACCGGATGCTTGCCGCGCCGGGGCGCGGGGTGGCGGTGATGATGCTCGACCTCGACCATTTCAAGGCGGTCAACGACAGTCATGGCCATGCCGCCGGCGACGCGGTGCTGGCCGAAGTGGCAAGGCGCCTGCGCGACGTGCTGCGCCCGGGCGACCTGCTGGCGCGATTGGGGGGGGAGGAATTCATCGTCGCGCTGCGCGATACCGATAGCGACAGCGCGCTGCACTGCGCCGAACGCCTGCGCGAGGCGGTGGGAAGCAGCCCGGTGACGATCCCCGGCCGGGCCGGACAGATCCCTGTCACGATGAGCGTCGGGCTCGCCATGGGGCATGACCGGACAGAACCGGGCGAAGACCTGATCGCGCGGGCCGACCGGGCGCTTTACGCCTCCAAGCACGAGGGGCGCAACATCGTCACGCTGTCGGCCTCGGCGGCTTGAAGCCCCCGCTCAACGGCGATCGCCGTGCCGGGTCAGGGCGTGGCGCAGCCGGTCTGCGAAGCGCTCCCGCGCCGCCTGAGGCATGGTTTCCAACTGGTCGAGCAGCGCCAGATGTCCGCGTTCCTGAAGCCCCACCACATGGCCGCGCTGCGCCTGCAAGGCCGCCGCCGCCGCCGCCCGGTCGAAGGGCTCGGCGGCCACCGCGTCGCTAAAGGCCAGCGTCGCCTCCAGCAGCGCGCGACGATCCGCGCGAAGGGCGACGCGGTCGGTCGTGGCGCGCGCGGCAATCTCTTCGCGGTCGTCCCGCTCCAGCGCCAGCCCCATCGGCCCCAGCCCGAGACTGCGCATCATGTCCAGCCGATCATGCATTCCCGCCCCCGGCGCGCCGGTCAGAACCGCGCCGCCGATGGCGCCGAGGACCGCGAGGTTCAGCGCAAGGCTTATCCCGAGGGCGATCTTCACCCCCCGCCCCGCGCGCCGTGGCCCTTCGTTGGCCGCATGGGTCATCACCTAGACTCCTTCGCCCGGCAACAGGTCCGCCAGCCCCGGCAACAGGTCGTCGCTTTGCATCAACCCCAGCCGCGATAATTGCCCGCCAAACGCGTTGTCCACCCGGTCCGGCGCGGCAACCCCGATGAAGAGCCCCGTCGCTGCCGCCGCGACCAGTCCGCCGGCCCCAAGCCAGCCGCCAGATGTTTGAAACCAGCCGCGCGACCGGACCGGCGCGGGGGCCGCAGCCGCGGCCTGCACCGCCGCAGCGTCGGCCAGCACGCGCGCGACCAGATCGTCAGAGGGCCGTTCGACGTCCCGCACAAGGGCGAGGATGTCCTCCAGTTCGTTGCTGTCATCGGTCATATCCAAGCGCCTCCTTTTGTCCGGCCAACCCCTTGGCCAATGCGCGTTTGCCGCGCGCGGTCAGGCTTTCGACCGCCTCTATGCCGATCCCCAGCACTTCGGCGATCTCGGGGTTCGACAGCCCCTCGACATGGCGCAGCACCACCGCCTGGCGCTGCCGTTCCGGCAACCGGGCCAACGCCGCATCCAGTGCCGCGATCCGCCCCGCCTGTTGCAGGCGGGCCTCGGGCCCCGGCGCATCATCCGCGGGTTCGGGACCGTCGTCCAACCCGACCGCGCGGCCGGCCTTGCGCAGCCGATCGACCGCAAGGTTAGCCGTCACCCGGTAAAGCCAGGTCGAGGGCTTGGCGCCCCCTGTTTGCCAATCCGCCGCCGCGCGCCAGAGCCTCAACATCGCCTCCTGCGCGACATCCTCGGCCTCGGCCCGGTCGCCCAGAACCCGCGCCGCATGGCTCAGCACCCGTGGCAGCAGGCGGGCGGTCAGCACCCGCGCCGCAGCGGCATCCCCGTTCGCAAAAAGCACCATCAGCGCATCATCCGAAAGCGGGTCGAGTTCGGCATCCAAGCGCTCCATTCTCCCGTTCTAGTCGTCGCACCCCAAAGAAGATACCTGTTAACGGATGGGCGGCCTGGCGGGCGGATTGGCATGTTTACCGCGCGCGAACCAAGGGCGGGCTTGCCTGCCTGCCCCATGATCCGAAGCGGGCGGCCCGGTCCCGCCCCCTTTCCAGAACGCAAGGGATCACCCGTTGTCGGACCAGCCCCGGCCCTGACCTTGGCCCTGTCCGTGGCCCTGACCGCCACCATGACGCCCCCAGCCTTCGCCGTCCTGCATGCCGTGGCCGCGCGCTTCGCCGTGACCACCGCCGCGCTGCATCAGGCCACCCGACATTTCGTCGAACTCCGCCGCGCTGATCGTGCCGTCGCCGTCGCTGTCCAGCATCGTGAACATCTGCTCCGGCCCCTGACCGCGCGGACCCATGGCGGCCATCTCGCCCGCACTGATCAGGCCGTCGCCGTCTTCGTCGATCCGCGCCATCATGCGGTCGATGCGCTCCTCGATGCGCGCCGCCGAGGCGGCGATCATCTCGTCGCGGTCGAGGCTTCCGTCGCCATCGGTATCGGCCTCGGCGAAGCGCGCGTTGCGGTGCGCCATCATCTCTTCCTGCGTCAACTGGCCATCGCCGTCGGCATCGAGATCGGCAAAGGCCGGGCGCGCATGGCCCTGCTCGCCTATCGGCCCCATCGCGGCCACCGGCAGGCTGACGGCAATCGCCACGGGAATGAGGGCGCCCAGCATCAGGGTTTTCTTGATCGACATCTGCGTATCTCCTGTTTTCTGCGTGTCTGATGCTTTCCACGGGCCAGCCCGCGTTTTCCGTCGCAGTTGCATCACGATTTTCACCGGGCAAGGCCTCTGGACAATCCCGGTCAGGCTTTCAGGGGAGGGCAGCGCCTGCCTGGGCTGGCGCTCTGGCGTGACGCTGCCACGAACACCGCGCCCAGATAAAACGATACGTTTCCGTGTGTTGCAACGTTGCAAAGGTCGGCCGGGGGGCAGGCAGGCGCGGCCCGGCGTTGTCACCGGGCGAGGCATGTGCGAACTGTTGCGCGTTATGCAAAGGTTTAGGGTGGTTTTGCCGCGCCAACCCGGCCTTTCGCGCCGCCGGCAGACACGCTAGATAAAAAAAATCTCAACATCCTGCCTGCCCGAAGGAGGCCGACGATGGTTCCGAACGATCTTCACCAAGAGGCCGAGCATGAGGCCGAGCGGCCGTTCTGGCCCGCCGTGCGCACCGGCTGGCGCCGTCGCTGCCCAAATTGCGGCAAGGGGCATTTGCTCAAGGGCTACCTGACCGTGAACCCCACCTGCGAGTATTGCGGCCTCGACCTGAGCAAGGCACGCGCCGACGATGGCCCGGCCTACGTGACGATCCTTGTCATGGGGCACATCTCCGTGGTGGCGATGCTGGAGGTCTTCGTGCTGTTCCGGCCGGAACCGTGGATCATGGCGCTTGGCTTCATCGTTGTTACGGCGCTGATGTCGCTCTGGATGCTGCCACGTGTGAAAGGCGCCTTCATAGGGCTGCAATGGGCCAAGCGGATGCACGGGTTTTGACGGACGCGCCGCCGATCCGCGATGCCGCGACCATCATCATGGTGCGCGATGCCGCGACGCGCCCGCGTGTCCTGATGGGGCAGCGCGGACAGTCTGCCGTGTTCATGCCGTCGAAGTTCGTGTTTCCCGGTGGCGCAGTCGACGCGGTCGATGCAACGATTCCGCTGGCCAACCCGGCCGGCCCGGCCTGCCGCGCCGCCCTCGCCCGCCACAGCGACCTGCCACCGGAGCCTTTGCTCAACGCCGCCACCCGCGAATTGTGGGAAGAAACCGGGTTGCTGCTTGGCGAGCGGGATGCGCGCGCCGGTAGCTTCGAGGCGCCGCGCGGCTGGCGCGGCTACCTTGCCACCGGCCACCTGCCCGACGGCGCGGCGCTGCGTTTCGTCTTTCGCGCAATCACGCCGCCGGGCCGCCCGCGCCGCTTCGACGCGCGCTTCTTCATGGCCGAAGCCGACCGGCTGGCCAATGATCCCGACGATTTCACCCACGCCGAAGATGAGCTTTCCCACCTGCACTGGGTGCCGCTGGACGAGGCGCGCGCCATCGACATGCCCTTCATCACCGAGGTGGTACTGGCCGAGGTCACGGCGGCCCTGAATGGCACCGATCAGCCCGGCGTGCCGTTCTTCAATAACACCGGGGAGATCAGCCGCTTCGAGCGGCTGTAAGGGGATCAAGAGCCGCGCCGCAAGCGGCCGGCGCATCACAGGAACACCGCCTCGCCCACCGCAATCCAGATCGGCATGGTGGCGAAGCTCAGCACCGCCTGCGCGGTGATCATCGTCGCCATCAGGGGCGCATCGCCACCCAGTTGCCGCGACAATGTGTAGGCCGCGACGCCGGTGGGCAGCGCGCCGTAGATCATCATCACCTGCGCCTGCATCGGGTCGACGCCAAGCACCAGCGCCAGCCACAACACCAGCGCCGGGAACAGCACCAGCTTGCCGACCGCCGACACGACGATCGGCCCGGCCTCGCCCGACAGGCCGCGTAGCTTCAGGTTTGCACCGACGCAAAGCAGCATGATCGGCAACGCCGCCGCCCCGAGTATTGACAGCGCGTCATGCAGCACCGGCAGCCCGCCAAGCCCGACCCAGTTGGCCAGAAGCCCCGCAAGGATCGACAGGATCAGCGGGTTGAACGCCAACCCCCGCGCCGCCGCCACCACCGGCCGCGCGCCGGGGCGCGGCAGCCAGACGGCAAAGAGGCCGACGACCGTCAGGTTCACCACCGGCACCAGCACAACCGCCGCCAGCACCGCGATCTGAAGCGCCGGCGCTCCGTAGAGCGCCTCGGCCACGGCCAGCCCGATAAAGGTGTTGAACCGCCCCACCCCCTGCAGAAGCGAGGTCGCCACCGCCCCCGACATGTGCAACAGACGTGATGCGACGATCCCGTAACCGATGCTGAGGAAGAACGCCGCGTACAGCACCGAAGCAAGGGACAGCACCACATCTCCCGACAGGTCGGCGGTCGAAATGCGCACGTAGAACAGCGCCGGCATCAGCAGGAAATAAACCAGCCGGTCATTCAGGTTCCAGAACTCCGCCGACGGGATACCACCCCGGCGCAGCCCGTAGCCGAGGCAAATGAGCGCGAAGACCGGTGCAATGGAGATCACGATATCCATGTCAGAGCGCCCGCCAGACGATCAGCCCGAGACTCGCCAGAATAAAGGCAAGCCCGGCGATTTCCTTGGCCGTGGAGCGTTCCTTCAGCCAAAACACCGAGACCATGAAGGTGAACAGAAGCTCCACCTGCCCCAGTGCTTTCACCAGCGCCGCATTCTGCAACGTGAACGCGGTGAACCAGCCTAGCGACCCCAGCATCGACGTCAGCCCGACCAGCGACGACACCCGCCAGCTTGCCAGCACCTTGCCGATCTCGTCCCGTTCGCGCCACAGCATCCACGCCAGCAGCGCCAGCGTCTGCACCATGGTCGCCACCGACAGGGTAAACGACGCGCGCAGGAAGACGCTCCCCCCGTCGAGCGCCAGCGACGCGCCGCGATACCCCACCGCCGACACCCCGAACAGCAGCCCCGAGGCCAGCCCGTAGCCCGACGCCGCGTTAAAGAGCCGCGCCCGCCACGGCAGCGCCACCAGCCCGCGCGGCGGGTCTGACAGCAGCACGACACCGATGAAGCCGAAGCCGATGGCGATGACCACCGACGCCGACACCGCCTCGCCCAGCACCGCAAGGCCGACCAGCGCGGTCAGCATCACCTCGGTCTTCTTCAGGGTGATCCCCACGGCGAAATTGCGCCGCCCGAACAGCGCCACGACACACATCGTCGCCACGATCTGCGCCAGCCCGCCCGAGACGATGAAGCCCCAGAAGCGGACAGTGGTGCCAGGCGGCGCCTCGCCGCTCACAGCAAGGTAGACCACCACCAACAGCGCCACCAACGGCGCGCTGTAAAGGAACCGCGCCCATGTCGCCCCTGCGGTCGATAGCGTCGTGACCTTCAGGTGCCGCTGCAAAAGGAACCGCAGGTTCTGCATGAAGGCGGCGGCAATGGTAACGGGGATCCACAGGGGCATCGCACTTCATCGCCCGCGCCGTGCGGTCAGGCAAGCCCAATCAGTCGCGTGGCCAGAGCGGATGCGGCACCGGGTCTTTCGCGCTCAAGAGGTAGCGGCGGAAGATCTCGCCATAGCTGCGGAAGCGATAGCCCTCGTTACGGGCGAGGTATGTCTCGCGGTTGGCAAGATACAGCTGCGGCAGCCGATACCACGGCGTGCGCGGATGCATGTGATGCACCACGTGCAGGTTGTTGTTGAGAAACAGGAACGCCAGCAGCCCGCGATCCTCGATGATCACCGTGCGCCCGCGCGCCGTCTCATGCGCCCGGTGTTCCAGGAAGGTGCGGATCTTGAGGATCGACAGCGCCGCGTAGGCCGCCACAAGGTAGGCCCAGACCGGCATCGGCGACAGCGCCACGATCCACAGGATCGCCGCAAGCGCCGCGATGTGCTCCAGCCACGACAGCAGCACCCGCCGGTTGCCCGCCCGGATCTGGCGCAGGTCATCGGCCATGAACCGTAGCTGCCCGATCAGCGGCCCGAGGAGCATCCGCCCCAGCAGCGTGTTGTTGATCTGCATTACCGCGCGCAGCGGCGATGCCAACCGCCGCCAGACCGCCGGGTCGAGGTAATTGCTTTCCGGATCATCGTAGGGATCGGTCAGGGTGCTGTCCAGATGGTGCGACAGATGCGTGTCGCGGAACCGTCCGTAGGGGATGCACAGGTTCAGCGACGCATAGACCAGCGCCGCGCCCCGGCGTCCCGGAAAGGGGTGGCCATGGATCACCTCGTGCTGAAGCGAGCTTTGCAGCACGATCGCCAGCATCGTCACCCCGATCGCCAGCGGCAGCCAGATCGGCGGCAGCCAGAACATCCCGATCCCCCACAGCCCGTAACACACCACGATCAGCAGAAGCGTTGGCCATTCGACCCTCATTCCAGTCCCCTTGTCCCGGTTGATCCACGGCGCACGACGCGCGACACCCGCCTGCACGCGAACCAAGATCTATCAGGGCTTGCCTTTCGCAGGCAGTCAGGGAATTATCTGCACGAAATCAACTTTGGTGATAAAATATAACTATGCGGTCTATTCTAAACAAAGCTGATCGCGCCACCCTGTTCCGCGACCGCCTGACCACCGCCATGGCCGAGACCGGCCTGTCGCGCGCGGCGCTGTCGCGCGCCACCGGGGTGGATCGCTCCACCATCAGCCAGCTTCTGGCCCGGGACGAAACGCGCATGCCCGGCGCGCATCTGGTTGCCGCCTGCGCCGAGGCGCTGGAGGTCTCGACCGACTGGCTTCTCGGTCTCTCCGACCGGGCCGACCGCGCCGCGGACCTTCTCACCGCCACACTGACAGAGGCCGAGCGCGCAAGCACCGCCGATGACACCATCTTCGCGTGGCACAAGGAGGCGGCCGGCTACAAGATCCGCCATGTCCCCGCGACCCTGCCCGACATGCTCAAGACCAGCGCCGTGATGGAATGGGAATATGCCGGCACCACCAACCGCAGTCCGGTGCAGGCCATCGCGGCGGCCACCGCGCGACTCGACTGGATGCGCTCGACCGAATGCGACTACGAAATCGCCCTGCCCTTGCACGAAATCCAGAGTTTCGCACTCGGGCAAGGCTATTACGACGGCCTCGCAGCAGCGGCCCGGCGCGAACAGATCGACTGGATCCTGACCGTCCACGATCAGCTTTATCCGACGCTGCGGCTGTTTCTCTACGACGCCACGCGGGTCTATTCCGCCCCGATCACCATCTTCGGCCCGAAACTGGCCGCGATCTATCTCGGCCGCTACTACGTCGCCTTCCGCGACCGCGACCGGGTCCGCGCCATGACTCGCCATTTCGACTGGCTGGTCCGCGAAAGTACCCACGCCGCCCGCGAGGTGCCGACCGTCCTGCGCAGCCTGCGCCCCCTTATCGCCTGATCGCCGGCCCTTTCACCTTGGCAAAAATACTTCCGCCGGAGGCACCCCGCCGGTCCCGCCGGACCGTCCATCACCATGACGCACACCCGACACTCCCGCGGCCCGGCGGCCCGAGGACGTCGCCGCGCAAGCGGCGGCTGACGAGGCCCGCCCCCGGATCGGCGCGCGCCAGCGCGGCGAAATCCGCGTCCGCTCTGCCCGGGGACTTGCGCAGGCCACCCCCCCCCGTTTTCAGTCCGTCGGGGGGCACCCTTGCGGCGGATCCGTCCCGGTGGCATCAGCGATGTGATCTATATCAAGGTCGCCGCCGCACGAGCCTGCTCTACTCGCCCCCGAGACGTTCGTCTGTCTGAGGATCTCCTGTCATGCAGTTGTTTTTTCTCATCTTTATCGTGGCGAGCACAACGCTGGCGGGGATTTTCGTGACTGCGGCACTTGTCAGCGGTCTGGACGGCGCGCGCGAAATGATCATTGCCGCCACCATCGGGGTGGTGGTGGCCCGGTTCGTGGCATGGATCGCTGCCAGAAAAATCCGCGATCTCTAACCTCAGCCGTCCAGGAACGCCCGCACGGTTTGTTCGAAATCTCGTGGTTTTTCAGCGTGCAGCCAGTGGCCGGCGCCAGGAATTTTCACAAAGCGAGCGCTCGGGAAATAGCCCCTTATCGCGGCACGATGCGCGGGCGCGATATAGTGCGAGTCCGCCCCTGAAAGCATCAAGACCGGCCCATCGAAGCTGCCGGCGACATCCTCGGGCCAGCCGACGATCTTCGGCATTTCCGCCTCCAGAACATCGAGGTTCAGACGCCACCGTTTGCCTTTGACATCAAGCGATTGCAGCAGGAAAGCCCGCACGCCCTCCTCCGGAATCGTCTCGGCAAGCTGCGCGTCCGCATCGCGCCGCGTTTCGACTTGCGACAGGTCCAGCTTGCGCATCGCCGCAATCAGCGGCAAGTGGCTGTGCTCGTAGGCCACCGGCGCGATATCGGCCACGACGAGCCTGTTCACCAGGTCCGGCCGCATCAGCGCCAGCACCATCGCCGCCTTGCCCCCCATCGAATGGCCCAGCACATCCGCGCGCCCGCCATTGGCCGCGATCACCTTGGCCAGATCATCCGCCATGTCACGGTAGCCGTTGTCGTCGTTCCACGGGCTTGCGCCGTGATTGCGCATGTCGACGCTCAGCACTTGCCGCTGGTCCGACAGGCGTTTGGCGATCACGTTCCAGTTGCGGGCCGACCCGAACAGGCCATGCACGATCAACAGGGGCGGGCGGGCGGTGGTGTCACCGGTCACGGTCAAGGCAAGCATGCAAGAGGTCTAGCCGATTCACCCCGCAGGCACCAGATGCCTTGGAGTGTGCCTGCGCACCCCTGCCGCAAGGCGCGGGCGTCTTCAGGCCGCTGGCGACCGCTGGCGATCGCTGGCGACCATGCGTCGTCCCGCCAGACAGCCGCGGCGCGCCGCCGCATTCCCGGTCTGTTCGCTCGCTCCGGGTGCATCGCGTGTCGCAGCAATCACCGAACGAACACGACACGCGCATGTTCAAGGGTCTCGGCCCTGCCGTCAGTCTCATCCTCGGTGGCATGATTGCCCCTGCCTGAGGTGATGATGGCGCCTATCCGGGGCGCACCGGACAGCGGGGCGCGGTCACGATGGACGCGCCTCGCTGCACCGGGCGGGTTCAGTGCACCGGGCGGGTTCAGTGCTGCGGGCGCAGGAAGGTGCCGCTGCGCAGGTCACGCATCGCTTGCCGGATTTCGTCCTGCGTGTTCATCACGATGGGGCCGTGCCATGCCACCGGCTCCGCGATCGGCGCACCGGAAATCAACAGGAAGCGCACCCCCTCTTCGCCCGCCTGTACCGTCACCTCGTCGCCGGTGCCGAAACGGATCAGCGTGCGGTTGCCGGACAGGTCGCGCAGGTTGACCTCCTGCCCCATCACCTCCTTTTCCAGCAGCACGCCCTCGGGCTGCGATGCGTCGGCGAAGGCCCCCGATCCGGCGAAAACGTAGGCGAAGGCGCGGCGGTAGGTGTCGACCTTGAAGGTCTTCTTCACCCCCGGCGGCACCGAGATGTCAAGGTATTGCGGGTCTGCCGCGATCCCGTCCACCGGGCCGCGCTTGCCCCAGAAGTCGCCCACGACCACGCGCACGCTGGTGCCGTCATCGTCGATCACCTCGGGAATGTCCTTGCCCTCGATGTCCTGATAGCGCGGCGCGGTCATCTTCAGGCTGGAGGGCAGGTTCCCCCAGAGCTGGAAACCATGCATCTGGCCTTGCGCGTTACCCTTCGGCATCTCCTGGTGCAGGATCCCCGACCCGGCGGTCATCCATTGCACCGAACCGGCGCCAAGCGTGCCGGTATTGCCAAGGCTGTCGCCGTGTTCGACCTCACCGGCCAGCACGTAGGTGATCGTCTCGATCCCCCGGTGCGGGTGCCACGGAAAGCCGCGCAGGTAATCGGCCGGGTCGTCGCCCCGGAAATCGTCGAACAGAAGGAAAGGGTCCAGTTCGCTCGGGTCCTGAAAGCCGAAGGCGCGGTGCAGTCTGACCCCGGCGCCTTCCATCGTCGGCACCGCCCGGCGGGCTTCGGTCACGGGTCTGATGGACATCGGCTGTCTCCTTTCGTCCTGCGTCGCTTCAAGATGTAAGGTTCGCCCGCGACAAGGGCAATTGTGCCCGTCCGAACGCCGGTTGTGCGCGATTGCAGGGGCCGGCGCGCCCGGCCGAAGACAGCCCCGCAAGGGCTGGATGAGGCGGCGTTTCGCTGGCAATCCCGGTCGGCCCATGCTCTAAGTCCGGCAGCAGCAGGAGAACCGCCCATGACCGACCCCGACGAGGTGCTGGAACGCATCACGCCAAGCGCACCCCGGCGCATCATGGCCGCTGCGGCGCTTGGGCTGCTGGGGGTGTTGCTGCTTTGGGTGACGGCCACCCATCCGCCGGCCGGGCTTGCGTTTCTTGCGATCACCGTGGTCATCGGGGGCGGCAGCCTGTGGATGGCGTGGGCGCTTTGGCGGGCATCGGGCGCGGTGCTGGAACTGACGCGTTCAGACCTGCGCGAAACCGGCGGGCGGGTGCTGGCCCGGATCGACAATATCGCGCGGGTCGACCGGGGCTTTTTCGCTTTCAAACCGGCGGCGGGGTTCCGGCTGACCCTGAAAGAGCCCATGGAAGCGGCCTACGCGCCCGGCCTGTGGTGGCGACGGCGGCGGATGCTGATGGTGGGCGGGGTGACTTCCCGGGCGCAGACCAAGGCGGTGGCTGATCTGATCACGATCCTGCTGGCGCAAAACCGCGGGGAGTTGTGACGCCCCTCCCCCCCCCGCGACGCGGTCTTACAGCCCCTTTGCCCGATAGCTTGACGCGACCCGCCCGATCGAGACCATGAATCCGGCGGTGCGCAGGTCTGTGACGTCGCCGCGGGTATGCCAGACCTCGCGCATCGACTGGTAGGCCGCGCGCATCGTGTCGTCGAGACCGGAACGGACCAGTTCCAGCTCTCCCGCGCCGCGCAGGTAGCGCTCCTTGAAATTCGGGCTCAGTTGCCAGCCGATCCCGCTATCGGCAGAGAGGCGTTCCAACTCGTCCACGATCAACTGGTGGCGCGACTCCTCCTGCCGGCGCTGCATCCGGCCAAAGCGGATATGGCTGAGGTTCTTGACCCATTCGAAATACGACACGGTCACGCCGCCCGCATTGGCGTAAAGGTCGGGGATGATCACCGTGCCCTTGTGGCGCAGGATTTCGTCGGCGCCCGCCGTCACCGGGCCATTTGCCGCCTCGATGATCAGCGGCGCCTTTATGGAGTGGGCGTTGTGCATGTTGATCACGCCCTCGATGGCGGCCGGGATCAGGATATCGCAATCCTCCTCCAGCCCTTTCAGCCCGTCCTCGTGGTAATCGCCGCCGGGGAAACCCTTGACGCCGCCATGTTCCGCGATCCAGTCGCGCAGCGTGTTGATGTGCAGGCCCTTGCGGTTCGACACCACGCCGTCACGCTCGATGACATGGGTGACGATGCAGCCGTTCTCGGTCGAAAGAAACTGCGCCGCGTGATAGCCCACGTTGCCAAGGCCCTGCACGATCACGCGCTTGCCGTCGAGCGTGCCCGACAGCTTGGCGGCTGCGACATCCTCCGGGTGGCGGAAAAATTCCTGTAGCGCGTATTGCACCCCGCGGCCCGTCGCCTCGACCCGGCCCTGGATACCGCCGGCATGCGGCGGCTTGCCGGTGACGCAGGCCTTGCCGTTGATGTCGGTGGTGTTCATCCGGGCGTATTGGTCGGCGATGATCGACATTTCCCGTTCCCCGGTGCCCATGTCCGGTGCGGGGACGTTCTGCGCCGGGTTGATCATGTCGCGCTTGATCAACTCGAAAGCGAAGCGGCGGGTGATCTGCTCCAGTTCATGGTCCTCGTAGTGGCGCGGGTCGATGCACAGCCCGCCCTTCGATCCGCCGAACGGGGCCTCGACGAGGGCGCATTTGTAGGTCATCAGCGCGGCGAGCGCCTCGACCTCGTCCTGGTTCACATTGGGCGCGTAGCGAATGCCGCCCTTGGCCGGTTCCATATGTTCCGAATGGACCGATCGATAGCCGGTAAAGGTGTGGATATCGCCACGCAGGCGCACCCCGAAGCGGACGGTGTAGGTGGCGTTGCAGACGCGGATCTTCTCCACCAGCCCCGGCGACAGGTCCATCAAGGACGCAGCGCGGTTGAACATCAGATCGACGGATTGGCGAAAGCTTGGCTCACCGGGTGCGGACATCGTGACAGACCTTCCTGCAAGGGTGTTCGGGCGGCGCCTTTCCTTTGTGCGCCGCCCATTTTTTCAGCTGACCACAGCTTGTCCAGAGGCGCAAGACACCGCCGCGTCGAAAAAGGCTGTTCATGCAAGAGACGGGGGCCGGGGTGCGTTGGCCGCTCGATTGGATGACAAACACCTTCTTTCCTGCCAGCTTCCGCCCAAATTCCGCCGCTCTTTCAAACGATGTGTCGGAAGGGTCGAAGCGTGCCGACCCCGCGACTCATAGCTGCGAGAGGCAATCCGATGTTCCGGTCCGCTGACCATGACAAGTCCACTCATCAATCCGGTCCCCGAACCAACGCGCACCGCCTTGACGCGTTCTGCCGCGATGACCGCGGGACGGTGACGATTTTCGCGCTGATGATGTTTGTCCTGATGCTGGCGGCCGGGGGCATTGCCATTGACGTGATGCGCTATGAAACGCAGCGCACGCAGTTGCAATACACGCTCGACCGCGCGGTTCTCGCCGCGGCCTCGCTCAGCCAGCAGGAAGACCCTGAAACCGTCGTTATCGACTATTTTGCCACGTCGGGTCTGGCCAACTACCGGCTCGACGTCGATGTGGAGGAGGGGCTGAACTACCGCCGCGTCTCCGCCGCGGTCGAGATGGACATGCAGACCTATTTCATGAACATGTTCGGTGTGAGCGCGCTGACCTCGCCGGCACGCGGCGCCGCCGAGGAGCGCATCATGGATATCGAGGTGTCCATGGTGCTCGATATTTCCGGCTCGATGGGGTGGAGCAACAAGCTGCGCAACATGCGCAACGCCGCCAACGACTTCATCGACACGATGCTGGACCTGAACACGGCAGGAGATCAGCAGGTGTCGCTGTCGATCATTCCCTACAACAGCCAGGTCAATACCGGGTCCACACTTGCCAGTGTCTTTACCCTGTCGACCGAGCATGACGAGTCGACCTGCACCCGTTTCGACCCCGCTGACTACAACAGCACCGCAATCAACCCCGGTGACACGATCGAACGGATCGCGCATTTCGATTATCGCTACCAATACAGCTACACCACTTTCCGCACGCCACATTGCACGACATCCGATTACGCCGCGATACTGCCGTGGTCGAACGATGCGGGCGACCTGCACGGCCTCGTCAACAGCCTGCACGCCAATGGCAACACCGCCATCGACCTTGGCATGCGGTGGGGTGTCGGCCTGCTCGACCCGGTGGCGCAACCGGCCCTTTCAAGTCTGATCGACGCGGGCGAGGTGGATGCGGATTTTGAAGGCCGCCCCTATTCCTACGAGGAGGACGAGGTGCTCAAGATCGTCATCCTGATGACCGATGGCGAGAATACCAGCCAGTACGATGTCGCCCAGGCCTACAAGCGCGGCCCTTCGACGGTTTACCGCGACCCCGAAAGCGGGCGCACCTCGGCCTACCTGCCGAACTACGACCTCTATTACTGGCACCACAACGGCAGCTATCGCTACGAACCCTATGGCGGCGCCAACGCCGTGCCGATCCCGTGGACGGAGCTTTGGGCAACCTACTCCGCGCGGATGCTGGCCGGTGAATACTACTACTACGCCGGCGACTGGGATTATTACTATAACCTGCGCTACGATGCGATCGAACGCTACGCAGGCCCGAACGAGGCCGACGCCAACCTGCGCAATATCTGCGACGCGGCCAACGAGGCCGGGATCATCGTCTTCACCATCGCCTTCGAGGCGCCCACGCGAGGCCAGAACGTGATGCAGCATTGTGCGACAACGCCGGCGCATTACTACAATGCCGAGGGCATCGAGATTTCCGAGGCTTTCGCCTCGATCGCGACCTCGATCAACCAGCTTCGGCTGATCCAGTAGCGCCGTCATGTCGGGTCTCACACACATATCCCGGTTCGCCCGGTGCGAGGACGCGAACGCCACGGTGGAATTCGTCATCATCTTCCCCGTGGTCATGATGCTGTTCATTGCGGCGTTCGAAACCTCGATGCTGCTGACCCGGCAGGTGATGCTGGAACGCTCGCTCGATCAGGCGGTGCGCCACTTGCGCCTGACCTCGGGCCTGTCGGTCACACATGACGCGATCCGCCAGAACCTGTGCGAAAACACCGTCGTCCTGCAAAACTGCGAGGAGACTCTGGTGCTCGACCTGCGCCCGATCGACCAGGACAGCTATGCCATGCCCGACTACCGGACGATGTGCCTGTCTGCGGATGGCGAGGTGCATCCGGCCAACACTTTCAACCCTGGCGCCGCCAATGAACTGATGCTGATCCGCGCCTGCGCGCGTGTCGAGCGGATGCTGCCGTTCTCCGGCCTTGGCCTGCAACTGACCCGTGACGACACCGGAGCCATCCATGTCACCGCCGCCACCGTTTTCGTGAACGAACCGCAATGAGACCTGCCATGTTGACCGCGCTCAGGACATTCTGGAGGGACGACCGCGCCTCGGTGGCGATCGAGGCGCTGATCGTGATGCCGATTCTCACCTGGGTTTTCGTGGCCAGTTTCGTGTTTTTCGATGCCTACCGGGTCTACAACACGTCGATCAAGGCGACCTATGCGGTTGCCGACGTGTTGTCGCGCCGCACCTCCGAGATCGCCAGTTCCGATATCGAGGGGCTGGCGGGCGTGTTCCAGTTCCTGACCCAGAACACCGCCGGATCATCCATGCGGGTGACCCAGATCACCCGGCAGGCGGGCGGCTACCGGATCGACTGGTCGCATGGCACCAACGGGATGACCTATGTGCGCCCCTCCGATTTCCCCGACTTCATCGACCGCATCCCGATCATGGCCTTTGGCGACAAGATGCTGCTGATCGAGACCATCCTGCCTTACCGCCCTGCCTTCGCCGCCGGTCTGTCAGACCAGGAATACGTGAACTTCACCGTCACGCGGCCACGCTTTGCCGGGCAGGTCGCCTTCGACGCCGACATGGCCAACAGCTATGTCTATTCCAACAGTGGCGCTGCCACCGGACAGGACGGGTTCTACTACATCGACGGCGCCCCCGACGACGGGTCCGACGACAACCCCGACTGGGACCACTGGAACAACTGGGGCCACAACGTCACCAACTAGGCGCATCTGGCGCACATCGACCGGACAACGTCGAATCCAGACCTCTCGATGTCGGCAAGACGACTTCAAGCGGCGCGCGTGCACGCGTATGGTTCCCGAGACGGGCACTTCTGCCCGGCGGCACGGGGGCATCATGCGCTATTCGGGATGGCAGGTCATCAAGCAGGGGCTGACGGGCAACCGAGGCTGGAAACCGGCCTGGCGCGATCCGGCACCGAAGGCGGAATACGACGTTGTCATCATCGGCGGCGGCGGGCATGGCCTTGCCACGGCCTACTACCTTGCCCGCGAACACGGGCTGACCAATATCGCGGTGCTGGAAAAGGGCTACCTTGGCGGCGGCAATGTGGGCCGCAACACCACCATCGTTCGGGCCAATTACGGGCTGGAAGGCAATTCGCAGTTCTACTCGCATTCCCTGAAGCTCTGGGAAGGGCTGGAGGCGGAGCTGAACTACAACGTGATGCATTCGCAGCGCGGGGTCGTGAACCTGTTTCATTCCGACGCGCAGCGCGACGCCTTTGCCCGGCGCGGCAACATGATGCTGAACCAGGGCGACGACGCGATCCTGCTGGACCGCGAGGGGTGCCGCCGGCTGATGCCCTTCCTCGATTACGAGCAGACGCGCTTTCCCATCCATGGCGGGCTTTATCACAAGCGCGGCGGCACCGCCCGCCACGACGCGGTGGCCTGGGGCTATGCGCGCGGCGCCGACCGGCGCGGCGTCGACCTGATCCAGAAATGCGAGGTGACGGGGATCGACGTGGCGGGCGGCCGCGTCACCGGCGTGCAGACCACGCGCGGCGCGATCCGCGCCAGGAAGGTCGCCATGTGCGCCGCGGGCCGGTCCGGGCAGGTGGCGGCGATGGCGGGGATGCGCCTGCCGATTGAAAGCACCGTCTTGCAGGCCTTCGTGACCGAGGGGCTGAAGCCCGTCATCGACACCGTGATCACCTACGGCATGGGACATTTCTACATCAGCCAGTCCGACAAGGGCGGACTGGTCTTCGGCGGCGATATCGACTTCTACGCCTCCTACGCCGCGCGCGGAAACCTGCCAATGCTTGAACACGTGATGGAGGCGGGCATGACCCTGATGCCGATGATCGGCAAGGCAAAGGTGCTTCGGTCATGGGGCGGTATCATGGACATGTCGTCCGACGGCTCCCCCATCATCGACAAGACCCATATCGACGGGCTCTACGTCAACGCGGGCTGGTGCTATGGCGGGTTCAAGGCGACACCCGCCTCGGGCCATTGCTATGCCCACCTCATCGCCACCGACCGCCCGCACGAGGCCGCCACGCACCACCGTCTCGACCGGTTCAACACCGGGCTGGTGATGGACGAGGAAGCCACGGGCAGCCAGCACAACCTGCACTGAGGGAGACGACGATGCGGATCAGATGCCCCCTTTGCGGGGACCGTGACAGCCGGGAATTCACCTGCATGGGGTATGAGACCTACATGCACCGCCCGGCGGGTGAAGGCTGGGGCCCCGCGTGGGACAGCTACCTGCACCTGCGCGACAACCCGGCGGGTGTCACGCGCGACCTGTGGTATCACGGCGCGGGCTGCACCGCGTGGCTGCTGGTCGAACGCGACACCACCACCCACGACATCCTGCGCGTCGAGCTTGCATCGGACGCCAAGCGGGGGAACGCCTGATGCGGATCGAGAGCAAAGGCCGGATCGACGCGGACCAACCGATCAGCTTCAATTTCGACGGGCACGGCTATACCGGGTTCAAGGGCGACACGCTGGCCTCGGCGTTGCTGGCCTCGGGCGTCAAACTGATGGGGCGGTCGTTCAAGTATCACCGCCCGCGCGGGGTGCTGACGGCCGGGTCGGAGGAACCCAACGCGCTGGTCGAAATCGGGCGCGGCGCGGCGCAGGTGCCCAATGTCCGCGCCACGATGCAAGAGATCTACGACGGGCTGGAGGCCTGCAGCCAGAACCGCATGGGGCCACTGGCCCATGACCTTCTGTCGGTCAATGACCTCTTTCCGAATTTCCTGAGCGCGGGCTTCTATTACAAGACCTTCATGTGGCCGCGCGCCTTCTGGGAAAAGCTCTATGAACCGCTGATCCGCCGCGCCGCCGGCCTCGGGTCGCTGTCCGGCAGGGACAATCCCGACCCCTATGAAAAGGCCTTCGCGCATTGCGATATCCTTGTCATCGGATCGGGTCCGACGGGCCTGATGGCGGCGCTGACGGCGGCGCTTGGCGGGGCGGACGTGATCGTTGCCGAGGAAAGCGCCGACTTCGGCGGGCGGCTGTTGTCGGAGGCGGAGGACATCGACGGCCAGCCGGGGGCGGACTGGGTGGCCGACATGCTCGACGCACTGCGCGATACCGGACGGGTGCGGCTGATGCCGCGCACCACTGTCACCGGCGCCTACGATCAGGGCACATACGGCGCGCTGGAACGGGTCGGTCTGCACCTCGATGGCCCCGCCGACCTGCCGAAGGAATGCTTCTGGCGCATCAACGCGCGCCAGGCGGTGCTTGCGGCGGGGGCATTGGAACGCCCGATTGCCTTCCCGATGAACGACCGGCCCGGCATCATGATGGCAAGCGCGGTGCGCAGCTACCTGCACCGCTACGGCGTGGCGGCGGGGCGCAAGGTGACGCTGTTTGCCAGCAACGACGACGCGCACCGCACCGCGCTTGACCTGATCGCCAGCGGTATAGAGATCGCGGGCGTGGTGGACAGCCGTCCAGAGGCGCGTGCGCGAGGCGACTACCCGCTTTTCGCCGGGGCGCAAGTGATCACGACGAAGGGCCGCAAGGCGCTGTCGGAGATCACAATTCGCCACAATGGCAGCGACCGAAAGATCGCCACCGACTGCCTCGCCATGTCCGGCGGCTGGAACCCCACCCTGCACCTGACCTGCCACATGAACGGGCGGCCCGTCTGGCGGGAGGATATTGCGGGCTTCGTCCCCGCCGAGGACGCGGTGCCGGGGCTGATCCCGGCGGGGGCCTGTCAGGGCACGTATTCGACGGCGGGTTGCCTTGCCGAGGGCGTGGCGGCCGCGAAGAAAGCGTTGTCAGCCATGGGCGGCAACACACCCAAGATCGAGGTGCCGATCGCGCGCGACAGCGCGGGCGGGTCAAAACCGCTCTGGCTGGTGACCGGCAAGGGACGGGCGTGGCTCGATTTTGCCAACGATGTCACGTCGAAGGATATCAAGCTGGCGGCACAGGAGGCATTCGCCTCGGTCGAGCACATGAAGCGCTACACGACGCAAGGCATGGCACCGGACCAGGGCAAAAATTCCAATATCGGGGCGCTTGCCATCCTGGCAGACGCCACCGGCCGGGCGATCCCGGAAACCGGGACGACCACCTACCGCCCGCCTTACGTGCCTGTTTCGATTGCCGCTTTCGGCGCCGGGGCGCAGGGCAAGGGCTTCGCCCCCGAACGCCTCACCACCAGTCATGAGGCAAGCCGGGAACGCGGCGCGCCGATGATCGAGGCGGGGCTTTGGTATCGCCCGAGCTATTTCCCGCGCCCTGGCGAAACCACCTGGCGGCAGTCCTGCGACCGCGAGGTCTTGATGACCCGCAATGCCGTGGGCGTCTGCGATGTCTCCACCCTCGGCAAGATCGACATACAGGGGCCGGACGCGGGCGTCTTCCTCGATGTCGTCTATGCCAACCTGTTTTCGACCTTGCAGGTCGGGCGGGTGCGCTACGGCCTGATGCTGCGCGAGGACGGGCACATCATGGATGACGGCACCACAGCGCGCTTGGGAGACAATCACTACGTCATGACAACCACCACGGCCGCCGCCGGCGAGGTCATGAAACACCTTGATTTCGTTCAGCAATGCCTGAGGCCCGACCTGAACGTGCGTTGCATCTCGGTCACCGAGCAATGGGCGCAGTTTGCCGTGGCCGGACCGAGATCGCGCGAGTTGCTGAACGGTTTGCTCGACCGGCAGATCGACAGTGAAAGCTTCCCCTTCATGGCCTGCGGCGCGGTCAGCCTGATGGGGGTTTCCGGGCGGCTCTTCCGCATCTCCTTTTCCGGTGAACATGCCTACGAGATCGCGGTGCCGTCGCGCTATGGCGACGCGCTGTTCCGACAATTGCTGACGCAAGCCGAGACCATGGGAGGCGGCGCCTACGGGATGGAGGCGCTCAATGTCATGCGGATCGAGAAGGGCTTCGTCACCCATTCGGATATCGACGGCCGGGTGGTGCCCTTCGATATTGGGATGGCGCGGATGGTGTCGGCCAAGAAGATGTGTATCGGCAAGCCCGCCACGACTCGCGAGGGGTTGAAAGGCGCGGAAAGACAACAGCTTGTCGGGTTGAAACCGGTGGGCGCGGTGAAAGAGCTGACTGCCGGGGCGCATCTCTTCGAGGCCGATGCCGCGCCGGTGCGGGTGAATGACCTTGGCCACATTTCGTCGGTCGCGTTCTCGCCGGAGCTTGGCCATTTCATCGGCTTGGGGTTTCTGAAGGACGGGCCGAACCGGGTTGGCGAAGTCGTGAAAATGGTGGACCATTTGCGCAAGGTGGAAACGCGGGTCGAGGTCTGCCCGCCAGTGTTCCACGATCCGGAGGGGGAGAAACTGCGTGGTTAAACTGGTTGAGAAGACGCCCGCCGAAGGATTATTGCCTCTGGAAATCAATGGTATATCGCTGACGGAATTGGTGCCGGCGGCGATTACCTCCCTGATGCCGTTCGATGGGCAGGAGGCGGCGGCCTCGGCGCTCCTGTCGTCGCTTCTCGGCATGGAGTGTCCGCACCCCAACCGGTCCACGGGCCGCGACGGGGCGCGTGCGGTTTGGGTCGGGCGCGGGCAGATATTCGTGGTTGGAAAAGCGGTTGATGCGTCGGTGGCGCGGCATGCGGCGCTGACAGATCAGTCGGACGCCTGGGCCGTCTTCTCCTTGCAGGGTCACGGAGTCGAGGACGTTCTGGCACGGCTCACGCCGCTTGACCTGAACCGCGCCGTTTTCAAGCGCGGCCATGCGGCGCGCAGCCTGTTGGGACACATGTCGGCGGTGATCCTTCGCACCGGGGAAAATACCTTTGAAATCATGGTGTTCCGATCCATGGCGCGGACCGCCGTGCACGAGTTGGAAACCGCGATGCGCGCCGTCGCCGCCCGCGATGCGCTGCGCTAAACTACCGAAACGGCAGCAAAGGTGCGTGACAAGCACGCACCCTACAGGTTGCCCGTAGGGTGCGTGCTTGTCACGCACCACGCGTGTAAACCCGACGTTAACCACATTCGCGCCAACCATGTCCGCATGTCGAATTATCTGCGCCCGAAACGGCCCGGTGCCACAATCTTCTTCACCGTTACGCTTGCCGAACGCGGGAGTGATCTGTTGGTTCGTGAAATTGACCTGCTGCGGCGGGCTGTCTTGAAGACGCGGGCCGAACGCCCCTTCCAGATCGTCGCCTGGGTCGTCTTGCCCGATCACATACATTGCGTGTGGAGGTTGCCGAATGACGATGCGGATTACGCGACACGGTGGCGATTGATAAAGTCACGGTTTTCGATGGTCTTGCCATGCAACCACCGACGCCCGAGCCATCTGCGCCGGGGTGAGCGCGCGATATGGCAGCGCCGGTTCTGGGAGCATCATATTCGCAATGCGCAGGACCGGGATGCCCATATTCGCTATTGCTGGGACGATCCGGTCAAGCACGGGCTAGTGAACACACCTCGGGATTGGCCGTTTTCTTCGCTTCACCGGGACATGCGGTCGGTCGGTGCGCCGTAGGGTGCGTGCTCGTCACGCACCGGTCTTTACACATCCGAAAGGTGCGTGACGAGCACGCACCCTACGAGTCCATCTTCAACGCACTGATAAACGCGCTCTGCGGGATTTCCACCTTGCCGAACTGGCGCATCTTCTTCTTGCCAGCCTTCTGCTTGTCCAAGAGCTTGCGCTTCCTGGTCGCGTCGCCGCCGTAACATTTCGCGGTCACGTCCTTGCGCAGGGCAGCCAGCGTTTCGCGGGCGATGACCTTGCCGCCGATCGCCGCCTGGATCGGGATCTTGAACATGTGGCGCGGGATCAGCTCTTTCAGCTTCTCGCACATCGCCCGGCCACGCATTTCCGCCCGGTCGCGGTGCACCATGGTGGACAGCGCATCGACCGGCTCGTCATTCACAAGCACCTGCATCTTGACGAGGGTGTCGGCCCGGTAGCCGATGATCTCGTAATCGAAGCTGGCATAGCCGCGCGTCACCGATTTCAGCCGGTCGTAGAAATCGAACACCACCTCGTTCAGCGGCAAGTCGTAGACCACCATGGCGCGGGACCCGGCATAGGTCAGGTCCATCTGGATGCCGCGCCGGTCCTGGCAGAGTTTCAGCACGTCGCCGAGGAACTCGTCGGGGACAAGGATGGTCGCCTTGATGCGCGGCTCCTCGATATGATCGACATATGTCGGGTCGGGCATGTCGGCGGGGTTGTGAAGCTCCACCATCGTGCCGTCTTTCATGTAGATGTGGTAGATCACCGAGGGCGCGGTGGTGATCAGGTCGATATCGTATTCCCGCTCGATCCGGTCGCGGATGACCTCGAGGTGCAACAGCCCGAGAAAGCCGCAGCGAAAGCCGAAACCGAGCGCGGCGGAGGTTTCCATCTCGTAGGAGAAGCTGGCATCGTTGAGGGCCAGTTTCTCGATCGCGTCGCGCATGTCCTCGAATTCTGCCGTGTCCACCGGGAAGAGGCCGCAGAACACCACCGGTTGTGATGGTTTGAAGCCGGGCAACGGTGCCGCGCAGGGCCTTTTTTCATGGGTGATTGTGTCGCCGACGCGGGTGTCGCGGACCTGCTTGATCGAGGCGTTGAGGTAGCCGATCTCACCGGGGCCCAGTTCCTTCACGGCGGTCATGGCGGGGCGGTAGACGCCGACGTCGTCGACATCATAGACGCCACCTGTCTTCATCATGCGGATGCGGTCGCCCTTTTTCAGGGTGCCGTCGATGATGCGGACAATGACGATGACGCCGAGATACTGGTCGTACTTGCTGTCGACAAGCATCGCCTTGAGCGGCGCGTCGCGGTCGCCCTCGGCGGGTGGGGACAGGCGGGTGACGATGGCCTCCAGCACGTCGGGAATGCCGAGGCCGGTCTTGGCCGAGATATGCACCGCGTTGCTTGCGTCGATGCCGATCACGTCCTCGATCTGTTCGGCCACGCGATCGGGTTCCGCTGCCGGAAGGTCGACCTTGTTGAGGACCGGCACGATCTCGTGATCCGCCTCGATCGCCTGGTAGACATTGGCCAGCGTCTGCGCCTCGACCCCCTGGCTGGCATCGACGACAAGCAGCGACCCCTCGACCGCGCGCATCGAGCGGCTGACCTCGTAGGCGAAATCCACGTGGCCGGGCGTGTCGATCAGGTTCAGCACGTAAGTGTGGCCATCCTTGGCGGGATACTCAATGCGAACGGTGTTGGCCTTGATGGTGATGCCGCGTTCCCGCTCGATATCCATCGCGTCGAGCAACTGCTCCTTCATGTCGCGTTCGGCCACCGTCCCGGTCAGCTGGATCAGCCGGTCGGCGAGGGTGGATTTGCCGTGGTCGATATGCGCCACGATGGAGAAATTGCGAATATGGGCGAGGTCGGTCATGGTGTCGGGATATGATTTGGTTTTGAGGCGCGGTCAATGGCTGTCGACAGGACAATGCGGGTCCGGGTGACGGGACGCGTGCAAGGCGTGTGGTTCCGGGGCTGGACGAAGGACGAGGCGACGCGGCGCGGGCTGCGCGGATGGGTGGACAACGAGGCGGACGGATCGGTGCGCGCGCTGATCGCAGGGCCGGAGGCAGCGGTGCACGCAATGCTGGACGCGCTGCACGAGGGGCCGGACGCGGCGCGGGTGGACCGGGTCGAGGCGACGCCCGTGGAGGACGCTGTGCCCGAGGGGTTCACGGTGCGGCGGTAGCGGCACCCCTCACGCCCCCGCCGTCACCTCCCGGTCCACCATGGCGCGCAGCGAAAAACTGGTGCGCGTGGAGCGGATGCCGGGCACCGTCATCAGGTCGTCTTCCAGGAAGGCATCGAAACTTTTGAGGTCGCGCGCGGCGATCTTGAGCAGGATATCGCGGCTACCTGTCATCAGGTGGCATTCCAGCACCTCGGGAAAGCGGCGGATGGCCCGTTCGAACCCGTCGAGTGCGTCGCGCGATTGCCGCTCCAGTTCCACGAAGACGAAGACGGTGATCGGGTAGCCCAGTTTCTCGGGGTTCACGCGGGCGGAATAGCCGGTGATCAGCCCCGCCTCCTCCAGCCGCGCCATGCGCCTTGCGCAGGGGGTGGGCGACAGGCCGACACGCTCGGCCAGGTCGGTCACGGGCAACCGCCCCTCGGCCTGAAGGTTGGACAGAATCCGGCGGTCAATGGCATCCATGGGATGGAAATCCTTTATAAATTCGCAAATAAATAGAGAATAACACCGTATAACTCGGATTTCGAGAGATTATTTAGTCCCAATCGCCACGCCAGCGGCGCTATTCTCCTGCCGAGGAGGAGACATACCATGCAGATCACACGGATACCCACCAACAGCCACGAAGAAGTCCTGCGCGTCTGCGATGATGCGACCGGCCTTGTGGCCTTCATCGCCATCCATTCCACGCAGCTCGGCCCCGCCGCCGGTGGCTTGCGCATGAAACCCTACGACGACGCGGATGCGGCGCTCTGTGATGCGCTGCGGCTCAGCCACGGGATGACCTTCAAGAACGCTGCCGCGGGGCTGCCGCTTGGCGGCGGCAAGGCGGTGATCATGGGCGATCCGGGGCGCGACAAGTCCGAGGCGCTGCTGATGGCCGTCGGGCGCGCGGTGGACGCACTGAAAGGGCGCTACTGGACGGCGGAGGATATGGGCATGGGCCCCGCCGACATGGCCGTCATCGCGCGCGAAACCGATTTCGTGGCTGGCCGGGCGGACGGCCCAAATGCCAGCGGCGACCCCTCGCCCACAACCGCGCGCGGCATCTTGAACGCCATCCGCTGCACCGCGCGGCACCGGCTCGGCTCGGGCGATCTGACCGGGCGGCGCGTGGCATTGCAGGGGCTTGGCCATGTCGGCTGGCAGCTTGCCGGGCTGCTGCACGAGGCCGGCGCAGGGCTGATCGTGGCCGACATGGACCGCGCGCGCTGCGACACGGCGGCCGGCGCGTTCGGGGCCGAGGTCGTGGCGGTGGACAGGATCCTGTCGGTCGAGGCCGACATCCTTGCGCCCTGCGCAATCGGCGGCGTGCTCAACGCCAAGACCGTGCCCGGGCTGCGCGTCAAGGCGGTGGCGGGCGGTGCCAACAACCAGCTTGCCACCCCGGCCGATGGCGATGCGCTGCACGCGCGCGGAATCCTTTACGCGCCGGATTACGTGGCCAACGCGGGCGGCATCATCAACGTGGCGACGGAAATCCTGCGGATCGACGACCGGGCCGGGTTCGTTGCCGAAAAGCTGGGCGAGGCGGAGGCGACGCTCGACGCGATCCTGACCCGCGCCGCCGCACAAGGGCTGGCGCCGCACCGGGTGGCCGATGAAACGGTTCTGGCCCGCATGAACCGCGCCGCCGCCTGACAGGGCAGACCGCCGCCGATTTCGCCCGCTGCCGCCCCGCCGCCGTTGCGCAGCGGGGCGCTTTTCGGCATCCTGGGGAGGTGAACGGGGGCAAACCCCGCAGACCAGGAATGAGGCATCGGCATGCGAAAATCCCTTCCCGCTTTCCTCACCGTTTTCGTTTTCGTCGGTGGCCCGCTGGACGCCAACCCGGTGGAGCGGGCCTGCACCCTGTCGGGGCAATCGGCGGCCAGCCCGGCGCTGTGCGCCTGTATCGGCAGCGCCGCACGCGAAACGCTCAGCTACCGCGAACAGCGGCAGGTGGCGCGGCTGTTCCGCGACCCGGACGAGGCGGAGGCGCTGCGCATGTCCTCCAACGGGCGGGATGAGGCGTTCTGGGAGCGCTATCAACGTTTCGGAGCGACGGCAGAGGCGATGTGCGGCTAGCGTTGGTCACCTGACACAAGAGCCCGATGTCGGCTTGGCGCGGATTGCGGACGGTAGGTTCTGTCGTCGCGCGGAATGGTCGCACGGAATGAAGGCGGGCTTGCACGCTTGCGCGCATCGTCATGCCCAACCGTCCGTCAAAGCCCCCACCCCGTCATCCGGGTCCTTTCCCTCCACCGCGACCATCACCTCCGCAAGCGGTCGGCCCAAAGCGTGGCGGCCGCCTCGATCAACCGCACCACGCCATCGAAATCGCGGGTATGGTAAGGGTCGGGCACGTCGCGCGGGCCGTCCTCCAGCACGTCAAGGAACAGCGCCAGCTCGGCGTGCGCATCGGCGGGGCGCATCGCCTGCAAGCGCGCAAGGTTACTGTCGTCCATGGCAAGGATCAGGTCGAAGCGGTAAAAATCCCGCGCCGTGACCGGCCGGGCACGCTGATGGCCAAGGTCATGGCCACGGGCGCGGGCGGCGTCCTGCATGGGGCCGTAGGGCGGCGACCCAAAATGCCAGTCACCGGTTCCAGCGCTGTCGACATGCGCCTCGGGCAGGGCCGCTTCCAGCACCGCCTGCCCGGTGGGGGAGCGGCAGATATTTCCAAGGCAGACACAGAGGATGGACAGTGACATGGGCGGCCCTTCTCCATTGCGACCGCTTTGTTGTGACCGGCAAGCGGCAAGACCACAACCCGGCCGTGGGTCTTGGATGAAAAACGGCGCTCCGGATGGAACCTCGGCGCGCCGCCCGTAAGGGCCGCATCAGGCAGGGACGGCACAACACGGCCCTGTTTCGTCGGCGTTCAGTCGGACGCGGCTCCGCCCATGTTGGCGTGGTTCATGTTGCCGTGGCTCATGCTGGCCTGCCCATTGCCCATGGCCCCGCCGCGCATCGGGTTGCGCTCAAGGTCGATCGGGATGGTGACGGTCACCTCGCCGGCCTGTTCGAAGACCAGCGTGACCTCGATCTCGTCGCCATGTTCGAAACTCTGGTTGAGCCCCATGAACATCACGTGATCGCCGCCACGGGCAAGCGCGTGTGTTGCGCCGGCGGGAATGGCAAAGCCCTCCTCGACCTCCATCATCCGCATGACGCCAGTGTCGTCCTCGACATGGGTGTGCAACTCGACCCGCCGTGCCACGTCAGAGCGCGCCGCGACAAGGCGGTCGTCGGTGTCGGTCTGGTTCATGATTTCCATGAAGGCCGCGCCCGATTGCGACGACGCAGCAGAGGCGCGGGCATAAGGATCGTGGATCGTGATGCCATCGGCGAAGGCCGGCATGGCCAAGGACAGGGCAGCAACGCCCGCGAAAAGGGTGGTCTTGAGCGACATCGGTCGTCTCCTCTTGATCTGGATTTCGAAAGCTTGGGGGAAATCAGATCAGGGAGGGTGGCCCGCGACCCTGCCCGCCTTGAACCTGGGACGCGTGAACGACGAGGACGAAGGGCCGGACCTGAAGCCGCGCCGCGCGCGACACCGGCGCATCAAGCGGCGGCACCTCGGACAGCGCCATGGCGCCCATGGTGCAATCCGGGCAGGGATGCTGCGTGTCCTGCGGCGTGCCATCGGGGCCGAGCGGCACCACCTGCTGCGTGGCGTCGATGCACAGGATCATGCTGCCCGACAGGCTCATCCCGCCGCGCGCGACGGCCATGCTGACCGAGGTCATGGCAAGGACCAGACCAAGCAGCAGCGCGGTTGCGGTAGGGATGTGGCGCATCATGCGCGAACTCTACATATGACGCCCGCGCTTGAAAAGCGCAAAAGTAGCGCGGCCCCCGGGGGCATCCCGAGGGCCGCGTGAATCGGTTGGACCGATGCCGGACGGCGTCAGGCGGTGGCCTGTGCCTTGGCGATATCCTTCTTGATTTTCAGGGCCTTGGCCGACAGTTCATCGTCCTTGGCCCGCGCCAGGTAGGCGTCAAGCCCGCCCCGGTGATCGACCGAGCGCATCGCCGCCGACGACACGCGCAGCGTGAAGCGACGGTCGAGGATGTCGGACCCGAGGGTCACATCCTGAAGGTTCGGCAGAAACCGACGCCTGGTCCTGTTGTTTGCGTGGCTGACATTGTTGCCAACCATCGGGCCTTTTCCGGTCAGTTCGCAGACACGCGACATGGGCTTTTCCTCGGATCACAGAAACGGAGAGGGGCGCTGAGACGGGACAGCACCCTCTAAATCTGCGTGGTGGATACGGCGGCACCGGGGGCGTGTCAAGCGATTCATCCGTCCCCAGGGCCTGACATTCGCGCGCAGGGGCCTTAGCCTTGCACCATGGTAAAGGAAACCGATCTCTACCCGCCGGTGAAAGCCTATCTGCAAGGTCAGGGCTATGACGTCAAGGCCGAGGTGGGGGCCGCCGACCTCGTGGCCCTGCGCGGCGCGGAAGCCCCGGTGATCGTGGAGTTGAAGACCCGGTTTTCGCTGGCCCTGTTCCATCAGGGGGTGGAGCGTCTGGCGCTCGCCGATCTGGTCTACCTCGCCGTGCCGCGCGGGCAAGGGCGCGGGTTCGGGAAGGCCCTGACAGCGAATATCGCGCTCTGCCGGCGCCTTGGGCTGGGGTTGCTGACGGTGCGGCTGCGCGACGGCTTCGTCGAGGCGCATTGCGATCCCGGCCCTTACCGTCCGCGCGTCTCCAAGCCGAAACAACAGCGGTTGTTGCGCGAGTTTTCGCGCCGGGTGGGCGACCCCAATACCGGTGGCGCGACGCGGATCGGGCTGGTCACCGCCTACCGGCAGGACGCTTTGCGCTGCGCCGCGCATCTGGCCGCGCACGGGCCGGCGCGGGGGCGCGACGTGCGCGACGCCACCGGCGTGGACCGCGCGACGGAAATCATGCGCGCCGATCATTATGGCTGGTTCGAGCGGGTGGGCCTTGGGACCTATGCGCTGACCGCCAAGGGGCGCGAGGGGCTGACCGCCTATGGCGCGCGCAAGGCTTGAGGCCGCTTTCCAGCGCCGGGGCCTTGCCCTATCTCTAGCCGAATGATCGCTCTGCCCGCCATCATCGAAGACTGGTTCGCCCGACAAGGCTGGACCCTCCACCCGCATCAGCGCGAGATGGCCGCCCGCGCCGACGACCCCGCCCTGCTGCTGATCGCGCCCACCGGCGGCGGCAAGACGATGGCCGGCTTCCTGCCGACGCTTGCGGAACTGGCGGAGGGCGATCACCAAGGGCTGCACACGCTCTATGTCTCGCCCCTGAAGGCGCTTGCCGCCGATATCCGGCGCAACCTTGCCCGGCCGGTGGAGGAAATGGGCCTGCCGATCCGCATCGAGGACCGCACCGGCGACACGCCCGCCAGCAAACGCAAGCGGCAGCGCGCCGACCCGCCGCATATCCTGCTGACAACGCCCGAAAGCCTTGCGCTGCTGACCTCCTACGAGGATGCCGCGCGCACGCTTGGCGGGATCAAACGGGTAATCGTCGATGAAATCCACGCCCTGGCGGACAGCAAGCGCGGCGACCAGCTGTTCCTTGCCCTGTCGCGGCTGGAGGCGCTCTCGCCGGGGCTGCACCGGGTGGGGCTGTCGGCAACGGTGGAAGACCCGCCCGCGCTCGCCCGCCTTCTGGCCCGCGCACCGGAGGCTTGCACGATCCTGCAAGCCGATCCCGGCCCCGACCCCGATATCGCCATGCTGCAAACCGACACCCCCCCGCCTTGGTCGGGCGGCGGCGGAGCCTACGCGATCCCGGCGGTGCTGGACCAGGTCAGGCAGCACAAGACAACGCTGATCTTCCACAACACCCGCGCGCAGGCGGAGATCTTCTTTCACAACCTGTGGTTGGCCAACGCGGACGCGCTTCCCATCGGCATCCACCACGGCGCGCTTGCCCGCGAACAGCGCGAGCGGGTCGAGGCGGCGCTGGTGGCCGGCGATCTGCGCGCCATCGTCTGCACCGGGACGCTCGATCTGGGAATCGACTGGGGCGATGTCGATCTGGTGATACAGGTCGGCGCGCCGAAGAACGTCAAGCGCCTCGTGCAGCGGATCGGGCGGGCCAACCACCGCTATAACGCGCCGTCAAAGGCGCTTCTGGTAGCCGCAAACCGGTTCGAGGTGGTGGAATGCGTGGCGGCACTGGAGGCCGTGCGGGCGCACGATCTGGATGGCGAGCCGCGCGGACCGGGGCCGCTCGACGTGCTGTGCCAGCATATCCTGATCCGCGCCGCTGCCGGGCCGTTCGACGCCGGGGCGCTGTTTGACGAGGTGCGCAGCGTCGGCGCCTATGCGGACCTCACGCGCAAAACCTTCGACCGCTGCCTCGATTTCGTGGCGACCGGCGGTTATGCCCTGCGCGCCTATGACCAGTGGCAGCGGCTGGTGCAGCGCGCCGATGGCCATTGGCAGTTGCGCGACCCGCGCGCGGTATCGCGCATCCGCATGAATATCGGCACCATAACCGACAGCGAAAAGCTGAAGGTGCAACTGAAGCATACGCGCGGCGGGCGGCCGCTTGGCGAGGTGGAGGAAGGCTTTGCCGCGACGCTCACCCCCGGCGATACCTTCCTGATCGGCGGGCAGATCGTGCGCTACGAAGGCTTGCGCGAATTGGTGGTAGAGGTCAGCCGCGACAAGGGCCGCAAGCCGAAGGTGGCGGTCTTCAACGGCACCAAGTTCGCCACCTCCACCCAGCTTTCGGACCGCATCCTTGCGATGTTCCGCGCCGGCGACTGGTCGGGCCTGCCCGCCCACACCGCCGACTGGCTGGCCCTGCAACGCGAGGTGTCGCGCCTGCCGCAGCGCGACCGGCTGCTGGTTGAAACCTTCCCGCATGACGGCCGCCACCACCTGTGCCTTTACGGGTTCGCCGGGCGCAACGCGCAGCAGACACTCGGCCTGCTGGTCACGCAACGGATGGAGGCGGCGCGGCTCAATCCGCTGGGCTTCGTCGCCACCGATTACGCAACGCTGATCTGGGGGCTGGACCCGGTGCGCGACCCCGCGCCGCTTCTGTCGCGCGACGGGCTGCACGCGGCATTGGAAGGCTGGCTTGCCGGCAACGCGGTGATGAAGCGCACCTTCAAAAGTTCCGCCATCGTGGCCGGGCTGATCGATCGCATGGCGCCGGGGGGCAGCCGCAAATCCGGCCGGCAGGCGACGTTCTCGACCGATATCCTTTACGACACGCTGCGCAAGTATGACCCCGGCCACCTGATGCTGGACATCACCCGCGCCGAGGCGATGCGCGGCCTCGTTGATTTCAACCGGATCGAGGAGATGCTGGACCGGATCGGCCCCCGCATCGACCACGTGGCCCTGCCGCGCGTCCCCCCGCTGGCCGCGCCGCTGTTGCTGGAGGCCGGGCGCATCCCCGTCGCAGGTCGCGCCGAGGCGGTGATGATCGAGCGCGAACGCGCCGCGCTGATGGCGGCAGCGGGGCTGGGCTGAGGCAGATCGAGGTGAAAGACCGGCACGATCGGTGGACCAGAGGACATGCGACCGCCCGGATGGACACTGACTTCATGTTCCGCCAGGACGCCCGTCAGGCCACTGCCTCATCGCGTGGCGCGCCGCTCAGTTTTTCACGAAGGTCAGGTAGTGCGGCGTGCGCCCTTCGCGCAGGGCCTTTTGTTCGTAGCGCGTCGGGATCCAGTCCGCCCACGGCGCGCGCCAATCGCACGGCCCCTCGGCCAGCCAGTCGAACCCATGGCGCGGCACCTCCTGCAATGTCTGGCGCACATAATCGGGAATGTCGGTCGCCACACGAAAGATCGCGCCCGGTTTCATCACCCGTGCGAGCGGCTCAAGGTGTTCGGGCGTGACGAACCGACGGCGGTGATGGCGCGCCTTGGGCCACGGATCGGGGTAGAGCAGAAAAGCCCGCGACACGCTGCTTTCCGGCAGCACATCGAACAGGTCCCGCACGTCACCGGGATGAACGCGCAGGTTCTCCACGCCCGCGCGGCGGATCTTGCCCAGCAGCATCGCGACGCCGTTGATGTAGGGCTCACAGCCGATGATGCCGGTATCGGGGTTCTGCACCGCCTGATGCACCATGTGCTCGCCACCGCCGAAACCGATCTCCAGCCAGACATCCCGACCCCCGAACAGGGCCGGCAGGTCCAGCGGGCGGCGGTCGGGGTTGGCCTCCCAGTCCACCGCACCGGGGGAAAGGCCCGCGAGATCCTGTTCCAGATACGCCTCCTGGCTGTCGCGCAGGTGCTTGCCCTTGCGGCGGCCATAGAAATTGCGATGCGGGCGGGTTGGCGGGTTGTTCATCGGGACCTGACGGGTTGCGGATGGATTGGCGCGGTCATAGCCGCGCGGTGCGGCGGCCTCAATCCCCCCAAAGGTTCAGCCCGAAACCGCGACCCGATCGGCGCTGTCCCACGTCCCCGCCTGGTCGAGGATGCGCTCCGGGTTCTCGAACCGCTGCCGCAGGATCCGCACGTAAAGCGCCGCTTCGGCCTCCCGGTCCACCGGCCCCGCCTGCCCGGTCAGCTTTTGCAGCGCCACGTCGAGCGTGCCCACGGTGCCCGACCGAGAAGGTCTTGAGCGGCCCCCTGCCCTGCGCCCGTCGCACCGACTGGGCCATGGCGGCGATGATCGAACTGTCGAGGCCGCCGGACAGGAAACTGCCCACCTCCACATCCGCGACCATCCACTTGGCCACGGCCTCCTCCATCACCAGCCTGAGCTCGCGTGCGGTGTGGCCGATATCGAGATCCGGTTCCGCCTCTGCGGCGCCGCGGCACTGGGCCATGAGACGACCGGCGCACCGGCAAGGCGCGACGCCTCGGCCGAGTCCGGCCCGCGATGCGCGATCTTGTCGATCATGCGCCTGGCAAGTGCTTCGTCCCCGACATTCCAGAGACATACGAAGCCACATATTGGGACATTCCTCGCAAGGCTTGTTTGATCCGTGAACATGACAGCATAAGAAACGCCGCCGGGGCCGTAACCCCGGCGGCGTATTTTTCCCAAAATAGTCGTTTTTTGGATCAGACAGCCGCTTTCAGCGCCTCGATCAGGTCCGTCTTTTCCCAAGAGAAACCGCCATCGGCCTCGGGCTTGCGCCCGAAATGGCCATAGGCAGCCGTGCGCTGGAAGATCGGCCTGTTGAGGTCGAGATGGGTGCGGATGCCGGTCGGCGTCAGGTCCATCGCCTGCCGCACCGCCGCCTCGATCGCGGTTTCGTGCACCTTTCCGGTGCCATGGGTATCGGCGTAGACCGACAGCGGCTGCGCCACGCCGATAGCATAGGACAGTTGCAGCGTGCAGCGTTCGGCAAGGCCAGCGGCGACCACGTTCTTGGCAAGGTAGCGCGCGGCATAGGCCGCCGAGCGATCCACCTTGGTCGGGTCCTTGCCGGAAAACGCACCGCCGCCATGTGGGGCCGCACCGCCATAGGTGTCCACGATGATCTTGCGCCCGGTCAGGCCCGCGTCGCCATCCGGCCCGCCGATCACGAAGGTGCCGGTCGGGTTCACATGCCACACGGTTGCGTCGGTCAGCCACGAATCGGGCAGGGTTTCGCGGATGTAAGGCTCCACGATGGCGCGCACATCGCGCGACGTCAGGTTTTCGTCGAGATGCTGGGTCGACAGCACGATGGAAGTCACCTCTACAGGTTTCCCATGCTCGTAGCGCACCGAAAGCTGCGACTTCGCGTCGGGGCCGAGCAATGGCTCCTGCCCCGATTTGCGCACCTCGGCCAGACGGCGCAGGATCGCGTGCGCATACTGGATCGGGGCCGGCATCAAATCGGGCGTCTCGTCGGTGGCGTAGCCAAACATGATGCCCTGATCGCCAGCCCCCTCGTCGCGGTTTTCCGCGCCGGTCACACCTTGCGCGATATGGGCCGATTGTTCGTGCAGCAGGTTGGTGATGTCCACGGTCTTCCAGTGGAACTTGTCCTGTTCGTAGCCGATATCGCGGATACAGTCGCGGGCGATCTCGTCGATGCGGCCCATGTACTCGGTCAGCTTGGCCTGATCCGACAGGCCGACCTCGCCGCCGATCACGACGCGGTTGGTGGTGGCGAAGGTTTCGCATGCGACGCGGGCCTTCGGCTCCTCGGCCAGGAAGGCATCCAGAACCGCGTCGGAAATGCGGTCGCAGACCTTGTCGGGGTGCCCTTCCGAGACGGACTCGGAGGTGAAAGTGTAGTTCTTGCGGGACATGGGGAATGCTCCATTACCTGTTGTCGCACCCACGCCAGGAAGCCGTTGTGGGGCTTTTGATAGTCGCTCTTACGCGCTATCCGCAGCAGGTTCAATGACGCACATGTCGCTGCCGGATGGCAGCCAGACCAAGCACCACCAGCAAGAGGGCAGCAATCGGTCCGTCGCCAGTGCGCGCATAAATCGTCGCCGGCAGAGCGGGCGGCAAGACGGTGTCGAGCGCGCCGTGTTGCCCGAGCGGCAGCGACGCCAGCACCTGCCCGCGCGCGTCAATCACAGCCGACACGCCGGTATTGGCCGCGCGCAGCAGCGGCAGCCCCTGTTCGGCGGCGCGCAGCTGCGCCAGTTCCAGGTGCTGGTAGGGGCCAGAAAAGCCCCCGAACCACGCATCGTTGGTGATCTGCACCATCCAGTCGGGCCGCTCCACCTGCCGGATATACTGCGCAAAGATCGCCTCGTAGCAGATCATCGGGAAGACCTGCCCGAAACGCCCGAGGTCCAGCCTTTGCGGCCCCTGCCCCGGCGCATAGCCCGGTCCGGCCGCCTCGGCCAGCCCGCGCAATCCCAAGGTCCGTGCCATGCCGGTGAGGGGCACGTATTCGCCAAAGGGAACAAGGTGGTGCTTGTCATAGATCGCGGTGACCGCGCCCGCTGCATCAAGGTGGATCAGCGAATTTCGCGCCATCCCCTCGACCAGACGCTGCCCGCCGAGAATGACCTGCGCCGCACCGCTCGCGCGGGCGATCTCGGCGCGCCACTCGTCCGAGTTACGCAGCAAGGCGGGCAGGCTCGTCTCGGGCCAGATGATCAGCGCGGGCGCCGCGCCGCCGGACGCCTGCGCGCTCAGGTCCAGCGCGCGGCGAAAGAAAACCGGGATCATCTCTGGCTGCCATTTCAGGTGCTGCGGTGCGTTCGGCTGCACCAGCCGCATGACGGGCGCGTCCTCGGCAGCACCCGGTGCTGCGGGAATGGCAAACCCCGCCGCGAAGAGCCCGATCAGCCCCGCGACCGGCAACAGGGCCAGACCGGGCCGCGCCCAAAGCGCCGCCGTCAGCCCTGCCGCCAGCAATAGCGTCACAAGCGTCAGGCCATGCGGTCCGATCCATGCCGCCAACCCCATCAGCGGGCTGCCGATCCAGATATGGCCCGGATGCGCCCATGGAAAGCCGGTCAGCACATAGGCGCGCAGGATCTCCGCCAGTGTCAGCGCAAGCGCAAGCAGCACCGCGCGGCCCGCACCAGGCGCGGTCAACCGCGCCGCAAGCGCCGTCGCAGAGCCCCAGAAAAGCGCCATGCCGGACGCCATGAACAAAAGCGCGAACGGCGCCATCCAGCCATGCCGCCACGGATCGACAAAGAACGGGTCCACGATCCAGTGCAGCGCCAGCCCGAAATATCCCGTCGCCCCGAAAAGCCCGACGAGGAAGGCCTGCCGCGGCGTTTGCGCGGGCAAGATCGCCAGCATCAGCCCGGCAAAGCCCACAAGCGCCAACAACGGCAGATCGAAGGGTGCAAGCCCAAGCGCGGCCAGCAGACCGAAAAGCACCGCGATGCCGCGCAAGGGCCACGCGCTGCGCGCGACAATCCAAGCCCGGGCTGGAGTCACTCCGCCGCCGCCTTGGGCAGCCGCACCCGCAGCCGCTTGATCCGGCGCGGATCGGCATCCACAACCTCGAATTCCGGCCCCGCGGGGTGCACCACGACCTCGCCGCGCGCCGGCACCCGGCCGGTCAGCACGAAGACAAGCCCGCCCAGCGTATCGACCTCTTCATCATCTATGCCTTCGGTCAGGTCGATCCCCACCGCCTGTTCGAATTCCTCAAGCGAGGCGCGCGCCCGCGCCATCCAGCACCCCGGCGCCTCCTCGGACCAGAGCTTGTCTTCCTCGACATCGTGTTCATCCTCGATCTCGCCGATGACCTGTTCGATCAGATCTTCCAGCGTCACAAGCCCATCGACCCCGCCATATTCGTCGATGACCATCGCCATGTGGGTGCGGTCGGTCTGCATCTTTTGCAGCATCACCCCGATCGGCATCGACGGCGGCGCATAAAGCAATGGCCGCAGCATGGTGCGCAACGCTATGGCCTCATAACCACCGTTGAACCCGTAGGTCAATGCGATGTCCTTGAGGTGGACCAGCCCCACCGGCGTGTCCATCGTGCCCTCGTAGACCGGCAGCCTCGTATAGCCGCTTGTCCGGAACACCTCGACCAGATCGGGCAGGTCGATATCGACAGGCACCGCGGTAATCTCGGCGCGTGGAACGGCCACGTCATCAAGCCGCATCCGGCGCAAGTTGTAGACCGAGATCGCGGCGTGCGCGGCCGAGCCGGCAGAGCCGGCGGAATGCTGAAACGCAGCCTCTCGGCGGGCGTGACGCGATGGGGCGGGGGGCGGGGTGGTGCCGAACAAGCGGGCGAAAAAGCCCGGCCTGCAACTTGAACTATCGTCCTCGTCCTGCGCGCGATGCGCTGCGCTAGAGGAGGATTCGGGGGAGTCGTTCATAGATCCTTTCCAGGGACACTGCACCGGGCCTGAACGCCCGTTGGCATCAATATGGGTCAGGCACCCCCAGATTTGCAAGGATGCGCGTCTCCAGACCCTCCATTTGGACGGCATCCGCGTCGTTTATGTGATCAAAACCCAACAGGTGCAGCACCGCATGCACAAGAAGATGGCTGAGATGGTCATGAACCGGCTTGCCCTGGTCGTGCGCCTCGCGGACGCAGGTCTGATACGCGATCGCGATATCCCCCAGTTCGTGCCGCGGCGCGTCGGGCGCGGGATCGGGCAATGCGGGCATGCCGCCAAGCGGCAGGTCGATATGCGTGGCGGGCCAGCTGAGAACATTGGTCGGCTGCGGACTGTCCCGGAAATCGGCGTTGAGCGTGGCAATTCGCGCGTCATCGCAGGCCAGAAGCGCGATCTCGAAGCGCTGCGCCGGCAGGCCGAGAGCGGTCAGCGCAGCGGTGCAGACCTCGACCGCAAGCGCATCGAGCCCGAGCGCCTCCCATTCCGGCGCCTCGACGATCACATCCACATCGGCAGAATCGTCCATGCCGCCCTCCTGACCCGAAGAATTTTCCGGAAAATTCTTCGGCGCTTCCGACATCGTCCGGAGAATCTCTCGCTACCCGCGCCCGGCCGAGTCGTCGGCATCATAGGCTTCGATGATCCTGGCCACCATCGGGTGGCGCACCACGTCCTTCGACGTGAAGTAATTGAAACTGATCCCGTCCACGTGACCAAGGATCCGCTCCGCCTCGCGCACGCCGCTGGACACGCCGCGCGGCAGGTCGATCTGGCTTCGGTCGCCGGTGATGACCATGCGGCTGCCCTGCCCCAGGCGCGTCAGGAACATCTTCATCTGCATCGAAGTGGCGTTCTGCGCCTCGTCCAGCACCACGTAGGCATTGGACAGGGTCCGACCGCGCATGAAGGCCAGCGGCGCGATTTCGATCCGCTTGTCCTCGATCAGCTTGGCCAGTTGCTTGCCGGGCAGGAAATCGTTCAGCGCATCGTAAAGCGGCTGCATGTAGGGATCGACCTTGTCCTTCATGTCACCGGGCAGATAACCGAGTTTCTCGCCCGCCTCCACCGCCGGACGGCTGAGGATGATGCGGTCGACATGGCCATTGATCATCTGGTTGACCGCCACGGCCACGGCCAGATAGGTCTTGCCGGTGCCGGCCGGGCCGATGCCGAAGGCCAGTTCATGACCATAGAGCGCCCGGACATAATCCTGCTGCGCCCTGGTGCGCGGTTCCACCGTCTTCTTGCGGGTCTTGATCTCCAGATCGCCGGTCTGGAACATCTCGATCTGGTCGCCGCTGCGCGCGCCGGTTTCGGCGTCCGACGCGCCAAGCCGCACCACCGCATCGATATCGCCGGGGTCGAGCGACCGGCCCGCCTCGGCGCGGTCATAGAGAACCCCAAGCGCCTCGGCCGCCATATCCTGCGCGCCACCATGGATGGCGATCGCATTGCCCCGGCGCACGATCTGCACATCCATCAGGTGTTCGATCTGGGCAAGGTTGCGGTCGAATTCTCCGCAAAGTTCGATCAACAAGCGATTGTCGGGAAATTCAAGGACGCGCTCCAGTGGGGCGTCACCGGGCAGCGGAGGCAGCGTATGGGTCGCCAAAGGATTCTCCAGCAGAAAAGGCTCCGGTTCAATGTGGCAACTGCCGGGACCATACGCAAGCGCTTGTCGGGGGTCCTGTCGCATTCCGCGCGTCGGGCCGTGGCTGACCAAAAGGAAAGGCGGCACCCGAAGGTGCCGCCGCGTCGCGTTGAATGCCCGGTCGATCAGCGGCTGCGCGGCACCCGATCCCGGATGCCGGCGCCCGACTGGGAGTCGCCGACGATGGAGTTTGGCGGCGCGATATTGGTGCAGACCGGCAGGCCCGAGGCCGGATCGCGGCGCCGCGACCAGTAGCCTTCCAGCCCGTCGTCGATCATCCAGATATGGCAGCCATCGGGGTCGACATAAATTGCCGCCTCGAGCTGGCTGAGGTGGCTGGTATCGACGCCTCGGTCCTCGCCGATGGCGCGCAGTGGTGCGGGGTCATTGGTGGACACCACGCCCTCGAAGTTCTCTGCACAGCCTGACATCACAAGAGCCGTTCCCATGAGTGTCGCAAATTTCATCGTCTTGGAAAGAAGTGTCATGGGATCACCTGTAGCACACGATTTCGACGCGGCGATTCTGCTGCATGTTGGCAGCCGACGTATTTGGCACCCTCGGGCGCCGTTCCCCGTAGCCGATCTCGCGCGCCACGCGCGCCCCGACGGAGTGGGCGACGGCGGCAACGGAAGCCGCCCGGCGCTGCGACAGGCCGATGTTGTACTCATCTGAGGCGCGGCTGTCGGTATGGCCGTAGATGGCATAGGCGAAGGCCCCGGCGCTGCTGAAGAACTGTTGCAAGCGCGACCGGCCCGCGTGGGTCAACCGGCTGCTATCCGTGGCAAAGAGCGTGTCGGTGTTTTCCACCAGGCAGGTGTTCATCTGCAAGCAGACGGGCATGCCGTTCTGCGGATTGACCCGGCCTTCGAGATAGCCCTCGACGCCGCCATCGGCGATCCAGTGCATGCAACCATCCGGATCAATCCAGATCGTCGGTTCCACCGTTCCCGTGATTGCGCCCGTGGACTGCGCCGCCACAGGCCCAGTCAGCGACATGACGGATAACGCCGCGACAATGGCCGCCGTCGCCAAGGATCTCAAACAAGGACTTGAAAAGCGCATCGCTGCGGCACCCCCCTTTTTTCTGACATCAACCATTTGCCGGGCGCGTGACAGCACGAACCGGAAAAGCCTATTTATTTGCAGCAGTTTATCAGCGCGATACGGATTTGGAAGCCTGAAAATCGCACAAATGGGGTGAGGACACGCGAAACCGGGCGCATATTGATTCGCTCCGGGTTGCGATGCGGCGAGGATTCCTTGTCGAGAATAGGGCCAAAACGTGGAAAAATTGCGGAAAGCCGACCGCTTTGTCGCGGTAGGCAGAACAGTCTTGAACCATTCACCAACACCGTTTCCCAGCAAGCCCTTAACGACCGGATGGCCTTCACAGACGTTAAGGATCGGTTAATATCGGGGCATCTGATGGGTAAGGGTGTCACGCGAAGCACACAGTCCGTTTTTTCGAGGTAGAGCACACCGACGATTTCGTCTTGGAAAAGGATTTGGGGGCTATGAAACTTCTCAGGATACTGGCCGCAAGCGCGGCCTGTGCCATCATCGGCACCGGGCCGATGGCGGCCAACGGATATCACCAGCCGCAGCAGACCGGCGGATATCACCAGCCGCAACAGCCAAGCGGTTACCACGAACATGGCCACGGCCACTGGCACGGCGATGAACGGCATGTGCACCAGACCCTTCAGGCGCAACGGGTGCACGTCACGATCAGCTGTTTCCGCGGCCCGTGGGAAGAGGTGATCTGGGACCGGCCCGAACCGGTCTTCGTCGACAGCCTCGTTGCCGCCGGCTACAGCTTCCCCGAGGCGCACGCGATCGCGGAACGGGTCTGCCGAGACATCGACGGCGTGGGCAATCCGGGGCATGCGCGCTCCGTGATGATGCAGATCTTCCAGGACACGCCGCCGCACTCCACCCACAACCATCTGCGGAACTGACGACGCCCTCTGCCAGGGGGTGCGTCACAAGGGGAGCCGTGGACGACACCGGCCGGGGAAGATCCTCCCCGGCCCGCCTTTCAGGCGCCGATCAGGTCACCGGCCAGCGAATTGGGGCCGCTCTCGGCGATGCGCACACGGGCGATCTCGCCCATCATGTGCGCCGGCGCCAGCACATGCACCGCGTGCAGATGGTCCGACTTGCCGACAAGCTGGCCCTCCAACCGCCCCGGTTTTTCGAACAACACCCGAACTTCTCGCCCCACCATCGCGTCCTGCGCCGCGCGCTGTTGTTCCGTCAGCAGCGCCTGCAGCTTTTGCAGCCGGGTGTCCGCGACGCCCGGATCGACCGGGGGTTTTTCCGCCGCAGGCGTGCCGGGCCGGGCGGAATACTTGAACGAATAGGCCTGCCCGTAGCCGACCTGCCGCACCAGATTCATCGTCGCCTCGAAATCGGCGTCCGTTTCACCGGGAAAGCCGACGATGAAATCGCCCGACAACAGCAGGTCGGGCCTTGCCGCGCGGATCCGCTCGATCAGGCGGATGTATTCCTCTGCCGTATGCTTGCGGTTCATCGCCTTGAGGATCCGGTCGGACCCCGATTGCACCGGCAGGTGGAGGTAGGGCATCAGCTTGTCGCAATCGCCGTGCGCTGCGATCAGGTCCTCCTCCATGTCGTTGGGATGCGAGGTGGTGAACCGGATGCGGTCGAGCCCCTCGATCAACGCCATCTCGCGGATCAGCCGCGCCAGCCCCCATTCGCCATCCGGCCCCTGCCCGTGATAGGCGTTCACGTTCTGGCCCAGCAGGGTGATCTCGCGCACGCCGCGCGCCACCAGGTCGCGCGCCTCGCGCAGCAGCCGATCCGCCGGGCGGCTGACCTCGGCGCCGCGCGTATAGGGCACCACGCAGAAGGCGCAGAACTTGTCGCAGCCCTCCTGCACGGTCAAAAAGGCAGTCGGCCCGCGCCGGGCCTTGCGCGCGTTGGGCAGGTGCAGGAACTTGTCTTCCTCGGGGAAATCGGTGTCGATCGTCTTCTGCCCGGCCTCGACCGCGCGCACCATGGCGGGCAGGCGGTGATAGGTCTGCGGTCCGACGACAAGATCGACCATCGGCTGACGGCGCATGATCTCCTCGCCCTCAGCCTGCGCCACGCAGCCGGCAACCCCGATCTTCAGATCCGGCTTCGCGTCGCGCAGCGGCTTGAAGCGGCCAAGCTCCGAATAGACCTTCTCGGCGGCCTTTTCGCGGATATGGCAGGTGTTGAGCAGGATCATGTCCGCCTCTTCGGGCGAGGCCACCTGTTCATACCCTTCCGACCCGAGCGCCTCGGCCATGCGCTCGCTGTCATAGACGTTCATCTGGCAGCCATAGGTCTTGACGTAGAGTTTTTTCGGGGCGGATTTCAGGGCGGACATGGGGCGCGGCTCCTCGCGGCGGTTTCACAATCGTCTATCGCAAGCGCGGCGCTGCTTCAATCCGCGCTGCGGCGTTTGCAAATTGGAAACGCCGGGGGCACAATGTGACTGGGCAGAAAGACCCCGGCAGCAGGCACATGATCCATTCCTCCCTTCCCGCCTTCGCAGCGCACGCGCGCCGCCAGCCCCTTGGCAAGGGGCCGTTCGCGATCGTCATCGCCGAGGACGCGACCGAACTGGCCTCGACGCTGGATCATGTCACGCATCTGGGCTTTCGCCGGATCGTGCTGCTGGCGCCGACGGATGTGGACCTGCCAACCGGCATCAGCGACCCCGATATCATTGAGGTGATCCGCCACCCGACGCGCCAGCCCGGCACCGCCGAGGCCGCCGTCAATGCGTTGATCCCGCTGGTTCAGGGAGAGTGGATTCACTACTGCTACAACACCGAATACCTGTTCTTTCCGTTCTGCGAACAGCGCCGAGTCGGCGAGGCGATCGCCTTCGTGGTGGAGGAGCGCCGCGATTCCGTGCTCGGCTACACCGTCGATCTCTATGCAGAGGAGCTGACCCGCCATCCCGACGCCGTGTCGCTGGAAACCGCGCATCTCGACGGGTCCGGATATTACGCCGACACCCGGCGCAATGACGCGGGCGACGTGCTGGACCGGCAGCTGAATTTCTACGGCGGCCTGCGCTGGCGGTTCGAGGAACACGTGCCACAGGCCAAGCGCCGGATCGACCGCCCGGCCCTGTTCCGCGCGGTCGAGGGGCTTTACCTGCGCGACGGCAACACCCTCTCGGTCGAGGAAATGAATACCTATGCCTGCCCGTGGCACCACTCGCTGTCTGCCGCGATCTGTTCCTTCCGCGTGGCCAAGGCGCTGCGCAGCAATCCCGGATCGCGCCACGACGTGGACAATTTCCGCTGGCACAAGTCGACGCGCTTCTACTGGTCGTCGCGGCAATTGATGGAACTGGGGCTGATGGAACCGGGGCAGTGGTTCTGACCCGGCCGGCAGGGCCGGCCGCCGGGAAAACCACCGCGCCGGTAACGGCTTCTTAACCGGTTTCTGGCAGGCTCCGTCCCAGGTATACCGATTCCCAAGCGTGACCCGGTCCGCCGTCCGACCCGAAGACCACCCGATGAGGGTGCAGGCACGGCACGGCGCACAGGCTCGCCAGACCATCCACCCACGCGCCTCCAACTGGCGGCGCCGCCCCCTATTTCGTATGCGATCAAGGCCAGCCAATGGCTCGCCCGACACCCTCCCTCCGAGACCGGCACCGTACCCGGCTTGCGCCTCCGCCCCGCCGCGCGTGCCCCTGCGCGCGCCCTGCGCTTCTTCTTGGCCGAAATACTCGATCGACCGCGCGGGGAAAGCGCCTGCCCCATCGCCTCGCGCGAACGTGTCTCGCGCTCGCCCGCCCCGGCAAGCGCAACCCGCGTCTTTCCGCCCCCCCTCGCGAAGAGCGCAGCGATGAGCGCGCCGCCTCACACCCGGTTGGGCAGCGCCCGCCCCTCGTCAAGTGCGATGACATTGTCCAGCGCCATGCGCCCCATCGCCTCGCGCACCTCCAGCGCTGCGGTGCCCATATGCGGCAGCAGGGTGACGTGTTCCATCCCGCGCAGCGCCTCGGGCACCTGCGGCTCGAACTCGTAGACGTCGAGCCCGGCCCCTGCGATCCGCCTCTCGGCCAGTGCGGCGATCAGCGCCGTCTCGTCGACCACGTCGCCGCGCGCGATATTGACGAGGATCGCATGGCGCTGCATCGCGTCAAAGGCCGCCGCTCCGATCAGGTGGCGCGTTTCGGCACCGCCCGGCGTCGCCACCACCACAATATCGGCGCGCGCCAGCGCCACGCCCATCTCCATCTGCTCGGCGGGGAAATCGACCCGCTTGGGCGAGCGGTTCACGTAGACCACCGGGCACCCGAACCCATGGTGACAGCGCCGCGCGATGGCCTGCCCGATCCGGCCCATGCCGATGATGCAGACGGTCTTGCCGCTGACATGCAGCCCCAGCAATTGCGTCGGCTGCCAGCCCGTCCAGGTCCCCGAGCGCACCAGCCGTTCGCCCTCGCCGGCGCGCCGCGCAGTCATCAGAACCAGCGTCAGGGCAAGATCCGCGGTCGCGTCCGTCACCGCGCCGGGCGTGTTGGAGACCACAACACCTGCCGCCCGCGCGGCCGTCACGTCGATATGGTCGACCCCGACCCCGAAATTGGCCAGCAGCCGGCAGCGCGGGTGCGCCACCTCGGCAAAGGCTGCGGAGCGGAAGGCATCGCCCAGCGTCGGCAAAACCGCGTCCTGCTCGGCCAGCGCGTCGACGCATTCCGCGTGCGACATTGGCCGCGTGCTTTCACGGCAGGTCACGTCGAACCGCGCCTGCGCCGCATCCATAACGGCCTCCGGCAAGCGCCGCGAGATCAACAGCTTCAATGCAGCCTCCCGCCCTTGGGCACCGGCTGGTCCGGCCCGATCAGCACCACCTCGCCCGCGTCATCGGGAAGGCCGAGCACAAGGATCTCCGACCGCACCGGCCCGATCTGCCGGGGCGGGACGTTCACCACCGCCAGCACCTGCCTGCCGATCAGCGACTGAGGCACGTAATGCGCCGTGATCTGGGCGGAGCTTTTCTTCACCCCCAGATCACCCCCGAAATCGACCCAGAGCCTGATCGAAGGCTTGCGCGCCTCGGGGAAGGGTTCGGCGCGCACCACCTCGCCGACGCGGATATCGACCTTCAGGAAATCGTCAAAGGAAATCTCGTCGCTCATCCCTTCAACTCCCGCGTCAACTCCCGCGCGCGGGCCGCTGCCGCCGCGACCGTCGCGCGCATCAGCGGCGCAAGGCCTGTTTCCTCGTCCATCAGAACCTCCAGCCCCGCCTGTGTCGTCCCGTTTGGGCTGGTCACGTTGCGGCGCAGCTGTTCGGGCGGCTCATCCGCGACCTCGGCCAGCGCCCCGGCCCCGGCGACCGTGGCCTTGGCCAGTTGCATCGCCATGTCGTCCGGCAGCCCCTCGGCCCGGCCTGCCGCCGCCAACGCCTCGATCATGTAGAAGACATAGGCCGGGCCGGATCCGGACACCCCCGTCACCGCGTCGATCTGCGCCTCGTCCGAGAGGCGCACCACCTGACCCACGGCAGACAGCAAGCCCTCGGCAATGTCGGCATCCGCCGCCCCCGCCGCGGCATTGCCGACGATCGCGGTAATGCCCTTACCCACGGCGGCAGGCGTATTGGGCATCGCCCGGATCACCCGCGTGGCCTTGCCAAGCACCTTTTCGAACAGCGCAATCGGGGTTCCGGCCGCGACCGAGATCACTAGGCACCCGCCGCCGCCAAGCGGCGAAAGCTGGCCCAGCGCCTCCGCCATCACCTGCGGCTTCACGGCAACAACGGCAACCGCCGGGTCGTCTGGCAGGCGGTCGTTCAGGTGCACCCCCCGCGCCGTCAGCCAGTCCGACGGGTGCGGATCGAGCACCCAGACCGAGGCAGCGGGCAAACCGGATTCCAGCCAGCCCGCCAGCATCGCCTGCCCCATCTTGCCGCAGCCCAGCATCACCAGCCCACGGCGCGCAATGTCGTCAAAACGCATCATCTCTCCCCGGTTGTTCGGGCCCCACGAAGGCCGCGCGCCGGGCAGGTTAGGCGCGCCCGTAGCTCTGCGCAATGGCGACCTGCATCGCCTCGGCGGGCGTCTTGCCGGACCACACCGCCAGTTGAAAGGCCGGGTAATACCGCTCGGCCGCCGCCACCGCGGTTTCTACCATGCAAGCGATCTGGTCCGGGCTCGCCATCTGTTCGCCCGCCAGCAGCAAGCCGTAGCGATAGACCATCAGCTTGTGCTCGTGCCAGTAGCTGAACGCACCCGCCCAGCACTTGTCATTGGCCAGGTTGAGCACCTCGTAGAGCGCCGGCAGAGTGTCCTCCGGCGGCTCCATGTCGAAGGTGCAGACCATGCGCAGCGTCTCGTCCTGCGCCGACCACGCGAGGGTGACGGAATAGGTCCGCCACTGCCCCTCGATCGCCATGGCGATCTGATCATCGCCGACACGATCGAAATCCCACTCGTGGTGGGTCGCCAGCGTTTCAACGATATCAATGGGATGGAGATCATCGACCTCATAATACTGCTCGGATAGCGACATTGCCCAGGCCTCTTTGTCTTGGCAGCTTCGCGGTCGCTCGGCTTGGGGCCGAAACATCCCACTAGAAGCTGGGTGTCTGACTATGGGTCGCCGGGTTGGCCCCGACCCCATACCAGATATGGTGGAGCCAATGGCGTGACCTGTAAAGGATAAATATGCGGAGTCGAGTCGCGACACCGCAGCGATGTGACCTATCCACAAGTTTCTTCAAGACGGTGAAAGTTATTCACAAGCCAGGCAATCGCCCGCCACCACGGCGCCGATCCGGCCCCGCGCACCTGTTTCATCCTGGCAAGAATACCTGCGCGGAGTCGCTGCAAGGCGACCGGGGCGGCGCCCCCGCCCCTCCCGCAGCGCCCCCGCCCCTCCCCCGCAAGGCTCGGCGCCCCACCCCGATGAGCGCAGCGAAGAGGGCCCCGGTCGGCGCCGGCGGCGCCGAAACCGATCTCAGCCGTGGCGCCTGTTTTCCGGCGTCGCGATTTTGGATTCACCGCCATGGGACCGCCGGGCGAAGGCTGACGCAAGGTATGACTGCGCCGTCCGCCCGGCGGCGCGGCCGCCGCTTGCGGCGACACGAAGACAGAAGATCGACCATGGCGTCACGCTCGACGAGACAGGAAAACCGGGAAAGAGCGGCGCCCTCTCCCGGTTGTATTGTCAGCCGATTACGCCCTGCAAGTGACGGGATCCGGGGCGGCAAAAAAGGAAAACGATCAAGACCCTGGAGTCACTTTTCGGTCTTCGCCTCCAGCGCCGCGATCCGCGCTTTCAGCGCCTCGTTCTCCTCGCGCGCCTTCTGGGCCATGGCGCGCACCGCGTCGAACTCCTCGCGGGTGATGAAATCGCGATCCGCCAGCCAGCGGTCCATCAACGAGCGCATTGCCGTCTCGGCCTCATCCTTGGCGCCCTGCGCCACGCCCATGGCGTTGGTCATCAGCTGCGACATGTCTTCCATGAACTTGTTGCGGGTCTGCATTCGACGGCCTCCTGTGCTTGTGACCCCATATGGCCCCGCGCGTCGCCGGCATCAAGGTTGACTTCGCCGCAGGGGCCAGCCATCCCAACCGTGACAGGACCAGCGAGAGACCCCGACCATGCTGCCAGCCGCGATTCCCTTCCCCGATATCTCGCCGGAGCTGTTCAGCATCGAGATCGGCAATTTCGCCTTCGCCCTGCGCTGGTATGCGCTGGCCTATATTGCGGGCATCCTGATCGGCTGGCGCCTTGCGGTAGCAGCGGTGAAACGCCCCGCGCTCTGGCCCTCGGGCACCCCGCCGATGACGCCGGAGCAGGTGGAGGCGTTCCTGACATGGCTCATCCTTGGCATCGTGCTGGGTGGGCGGACAGGCTACGTTCTGTTCTACCAACCGGCCTATTACCTCGACCATCCGGGCGAAATCCTGATGCTCTGGCAGGGCGGCATGTCGTTTCACGGCGGTTTCCTCGGCGTGGGGGGGGCCGGGCTGGCGTTCTGCTGGCGCCACCGGATTCCGGTTCTGCGTGCCGGTGACCTGATGGCGCTGGCGACACCGCCGGGGCTGCTCTTGGGCCGGCTGGCGAATTTCGTCAACGCGGAGCTTTGGGGGCGGCCCTCGGACGCGCCCTGGGCGGTGATCTTCCCCGGCTCCCTGGCGCAGGACTGCCCTGGCCCGACTGGGCTGGTTGAGGTGGGCAACATGCTGCTTTGCGCGCGCCACCCTTCGCAGCTTTACGAGGCCGCGCTTGAGGGGCTGATCCTCGGCGCGGTGCTGATCTGGCTGGCATGGCGGCGCGGCGCGCTGCAACGCCCGGGCCGGGTGATGGGGGTGTTCTTCGCAGGCTACGGGCTGGCCCGCGTGATCGTGGAGCTGTTGCGGCAGGCCGATCCGCAATTCATCACCCTCGACAACCCGCTGGGGCATGTGGTTTCCCTGACCCCCGCGATCGGGCTGTCGATGGGTCAGCTTCTGTCGCTGCCGATGCTGCTGCTCGGCGTCGTACTGATCGCGGCCGCGCGGCAGCGGGCGGCATGAATGCGCTGACCGACAGGCTGCTTGGCCGCATCGCGCGCACCGGGCCGCTGACGCTGGCGGAGTTCATGACCGAGTGCCTGCTGCACCCCGAGCACGGCTACTACACAACCCGCGATCCGCTGGGCGCGGCGGGGGATTTCACCACCGCGCCCGAGATCAGCCAGATGTTCGGCGAGCTTGTCGGCCTGTGGCTGGCGCAGGTCTGGATGGATCAGGGCCGGCCTGCCCCGGTCGTGCTGGCCGAGCTTGGGCCGGGGCGCGGCACGCTGATGGCCGACGCGCTGCGCGCCACGCGGGGTGTGCCGGGCTTCCTTGAGGCGGCGCGGCTGCACCTGGTGGAGGTCTCGCCCGCCCTGCGCGCGCGGCAGGCGCAGGCGCTTGCAGGGTTCGACATCACCTTTCACGACCATGCCGCCGCCCTGCCCGACGGGCCGCTCTACCTTGTTGCCAACGAGTTCTTCGATGCCCTGCCGATTCGACAGTTCCAGCGCGGGCCAAGCGCCTGGCACGAATGCCAGATCGGCGCGGCAGACGGGCAGCTTGTTCGGGGGCTTGGGCCGGAGACCCGGTTCGAGATGCTGGACGACAGACTGGCGGAAACGCACGAGGGCCAGGTCGTCGAGGTCAACAGCCCCGCCCTGCCGCTGGCGGGCGATATCGGCGCCCGGATCGCGGCGCATGGCGGCGCTGCGCTGATCGTCGATTACGGCGAGGCGGTCAGTCTTGGCGACACGTTCCAGGCGCTGCGCGGACACCAACCGGTCGACCCGCTGACCTGCCCCGGCGAGGCGGACCTGACCGCGCATGTCGCCTTTAAGCCGCTGGCCCGCGCCGCCGCCCCCGCCGTCGCCTCGGCGCCGACGCCGCAGGGGCTGTTCCTCGAAAGGCTCGGGATCACCGCGCGGGCAAAAGCGCTTGCCGCAGCGCTCAGCAACGAAGCGCTTGCCACGCATATCGCGGCGCACAGGCGCTTGACGCATCCGGACGAAATGGGAACCCTGTTCAAGGTCATGGCGCTGACCCCGCCGGGCGCGCCGCCGCCCCCCGGACTTGACCCGGCAACCGGTTCGACCGACGCAACCACGACCGCAACCAAGGACACCCGCCCCCGATGACCGCGACGCCCCGCCTGGAAATCATCACCTCCGATCTGCTCGCCGGCGTGAGGCACGGCTTTTTCACCCGCAAGGGCGGCGCCTCTTCAGGGATCTTCCACGGACTGAATTGCGGCGGCGGATCTTCCGACCAGACCAGCATCGTCGCCACCAACCGCAGCCGCGCCGCCGATGCCATGGGGGTGCCGCCGGAGCGGTTGATCACCGTGCACCAGGTTCATTCGGCGCGCGTCGTTTCGGTGGCAGATGCCCAGCCCGTGCCCCGCCCCGAGGCCGATGCGATCGTCACCGCCACCCCCGGCACCGCCATTGCCATCCTGACCGCCGACTGCCAACCGGTGCTGTTCGCCGATACCAAAGCCGGCGTCGTCGGCGCGGCGCATGCCGGCTGGCGCGGGGCGCTCGACGGGGTGCTGGAGGCAACGCTCGACGCGATGGAGGCGCTCGGTGCGGCGCGCGAAAACACATGTGCCCTGATCGGCCCCGCGATCAGCCAGCGCGCCTACGAGGTGGGGCCGGAGTTCTTCGAGACCTTCTTCGACGAAGACCGCGACAACGCCATGTTCTTTGCCAATGGCAAGGGCGACCGCTATCACTTTGACCTGACCGGCTACGGTCTGCACCGGCTGCGCGCGGCGGGGGTGGGGCAAGCGGACTGGACCCGCCACTGCACCTATACCGACGCCGACCGCTTCTTTTCGTATCGCCGCTCGGTGCATCGCGGTGAAGCGGATTACGGTCGGCTGATCTCCGCGATTCGGGCCTGATCCGCACCCGCGATTGGGGCGCGATCGCCCAGATTTCAGGCGGTGGCGACGGAATGTGGCGCAGGCTTGGCGCGCGCCGCCGGAAATCCGCCGCGATCCCGTAGCGCAGGGTGCGAAACGCCAGATTTACATGCGCAGCGTCGGCCACATTTTCGCCGCCTCCGTTCAGGAAAAATTAGCGGGTTGGCCGTAAGACTGCCCCAGTCCCTTGGCAGATTGTCCTCAATCCGGAAACGGAGCCAACACCGGGGCCGGAACGGCCGGCATGAAAGAAGAGGACGAAAGCGATGCAAAAGACACGCTGGATCAAACGGGTTCTGGAAGAAAGCCAGAAGGACCAGATCGAAATGCCGTGGGCGCGCGGCGGCCGCAAGCAGCGCGGCGAGGCGGCCCGCAAGACGGCACGCGCCTGACCGACAGGCCAGGATCACCGAGGGGCACCGCGAAAACGACGCGGGATGCACGAAGACGGCGGCCAAAACGGCCGCCTTTTTCGTTGTGGGCGCACCGACGCCGCTTTCCGGCGTGTGGTGGCACAACAGATCCGATCAACGACGATGCGTATGCGGTCGTTTCGGGCGCTGACGACGTTCCCGGTGTGATTGACTGGGTGGCCGCGCTGATCCTCCACCGGGGCGGATACGGCGGCCTGCCGGACTGACCAGCCGCTACAGCACCACCGGCTTTTCCAGCGCTTCCAGCAGCGGCGCCAGATCATCCTCGTAGCGTTTCCATGCCGCGACCGAACTGCGATAGATCGGCTGGCGAACCTGAGCGAAGCTGAGCGTTTCGACCCGGCGCTCGGCCTTGTGCGGCGACAGGCAGGCGTCCTCCCAGTCGATCCCCGCCGCCGCGACCAGCGCGCGAACATGCGGCTCCGGTTCACCCGTCAGCGCATCGTAATCGACGACGTGCACCCGGTCGGGCAGCGCCTCGGCCCAGATCTCCTGCATTGCGTCGTAGAGGCGGATGAAGCGGCCGATATCGGTCAGGTCGGTCGTGTAGCGCTGCGTTCCGGCGGGGAACATGTTGCGGTAGATCGACAGGCCCACGTCGCGCGGATCGCGGCGCAGCATCAGGAACCGCGCCTCAGGCAGCGCGATCGCCGCCGGCCCGATCCGCGAGAAGGTGGCGATGGCCTTGTCGGTGAAGAGATCCGCCGCCCCGCTCTGCCGACGCGCGGCGCGGATATAACGCTGCCCGGCCTCGGCGAAACCGGCGCCAAGCGCAGCCGGATCGAGCGCCGCCTGTTCCACCGGCAGGTGCAGCGCCTGCACGATGGCCGACATCTCGCCCCCTGCCGTGACCCGCGAATGCGCCGCGAGGATGGTTTCCACCAGCGTCGTGCCCGAGCGCGGCAACCCGGAGACGAAAAGCGGCCGCTCGTCGCTGAACGGACCGCGATGCTCAAGGCCACGCACTGCGGTGTAGCCCGTCGCAAGGGCGCGGGCGTTGGCGAGGTCGGTGTCGAAGCTGTAGGGAAATTCTTCTCGCATCAGCCGGTTGGCACGGTTGAGATGCGCGAACACGCGGTCATGCTCTCCCTGATCCTCCAGCGCCTTGGCCATCGCAAAGGACAGCACCCGGCGCGAGGCGCGCGGCAGCGTCAGATCGGCGAGCCGCGCCTCGAGGATGGGCAGGATCGGGTCATCGGGCGCGACCTTGCCGCCGGCGACGTAGGACCGGATCGCCTCCGCCCCGTCGCGGGTCAGGTCAAGCACGCGCATCAGATCGGCACGCGCCCCGTCGAAATCGCCCGCCGTCTGGCGCTGCTGGCCGCGCAGACGGATCAGGTCGGGGTTGTCGGGATCGGCGCGCAAAAGCTCCTCGACCAGCCCTGCGCCGGCGGCGTGCTCGCCTTCCGCGGCCAGCTTGTCGGCCAGTTCAGCCAGCACGATGGGCCGCGCCCCAAGGGCGATGGCGCGGTCATAGGCGGCGCGGGCGGCACGCGGGCGGCGCAGGATGGCGCGGGTGTCGCCCAGATCGAGATACAGACGCGGCCACTTGCGGTGTTTTTGCGCCGCTTTGGCCAGCAACGCCTCGGCTTCTTCCGGGCGGCAGGTCTCGCGCAGCACGCGCGCCAGCGGGCGGGCGGTGTCGGCGCCAAGCGCTGCCGCGCGGCGCAAGTCCTGTTCGGCACGCAGCCATTGGCCAAGCTCCGCCCGTGCCTCGCCCAGCGCCACAAGGGCGCGCGGGTTTTCCGGGTCGCGTTCCACCGCCTTTTCCAGGGGGCCGAAGGCCTTGCCCCACTTGCCCTGCGCGGCGCGCGCCAGCCCCAGCGCCAGCGCCGGACCGGCGGCCTGCGGATGGCGGGCGACCAGCGCGAAGGCGGCGGCTTCAGCGGCCTCGGCCCCGCCGCTGTCGATCTGCGCCAGCAGGCTGGAGATATCCGGGGCAGTCGACAGCGATATGCCCGCAGACGCCGCCTCTCGCCGCAGTTTCTTCAACTTGCCGCCACTCAGGACCCCGGCCAGCGCCTGCCAGATCGCGGGTTCCTTCGGACGCGATTTCAGCGCCTTGCGCAGCGCCGCCTCGGCCTTGTCGGCCTGCTTGGCGGCGGCGTGGATGCGACCGATCTGGAAATGCGCCTCGGCCAGGTCGGGGCGCATCTGCAACACCTGCGCGTACAGGCGCAGCGCCTCGGGGGCGTTGCCGGCCTGCTGCGCAGCCATGGCCTGTTGGTAGAGGTGCTTGATTCGGGCAGCATTGACGGGAAGCATGACGCTCAGGCCTCGCGCGCCAGACGCTCCTCCAGCACCTCGAAGGGGACGCCGGGATCGTCCTTGGCGCCCCGGATCACCAGCGAGGTGCGCACCTGGGCGACGTTTTCGGCGGCGGTCAGTTGCTCGGTCAGGAAGCTCTGGAAACTGGACAGGTCGGGCGCGACGCATTTCAGGATGAAGTCGATCTCGCCGTTCAGCATATGGCATTCGCGTACCAGCGGCCAGTCGCGGCACCGCGCCTCGAAGGCGGTGAGGTCGGCCTCGGCCTGGCTGTGCAGCCCGACCATGGCAAAGACCTGCACCTCGAACCCCAGAAGCCGCGGTTCAACCTCGGCATGGTAGCCACGGATGAAGCCCTGTTCCTCCAGCGTGCGCACCCGGCGCAGGCAAGGCGGCGCGGAAATGCCCACCCGGCTGGCCAGTTCGACGTTGGTCATGCGGCCATCGGCCTGAAGCTCCGCCAGAATGCGGCGATCGGTCTGGTCGAGTTTTGCCCCTGCCATGGCGGTGTCGCCTCCCTCTGGCCTGTCGTTTTAATTATTCTGATGTTCGGTGCACCCTTAACGCAAGAATGTTTCAAGGGCGCGCAACATATGAAACAGTCCGGCCCGAATTGCAAGGGCGTCGATGCGTCCCTTTTCACCGCCACGCGGTCTGTTTATATGGCGGTGATCCGGTTGTTGACAGACGCAACCGCCACCGTTCCAGCCAAGCCAAGAGGCCCCCATGTCCGACATTCGCCATACCCGCGTTCTGATCATCGGCTCCGGCCCTGCCGGCTACACCGCCGGGATCTATGCCGCCCGCGCCATGCTGAGCCCCGTTCTGGTGCAGGGGATCGAACCGGGCGGGCAGTTGACCACCACGACCGAGGTGGAAAACTGGCCCGGCGACAGCGAGGTGCAAGGCCCCGACCTGATGCTGCGGATGGAGGCCCACGCCAAGGCCATGGGCTGCGAGCTGGTGGGCGACATCATCACCGCGCTCGATACCGACAGCCGCCCCTTCACCGCCAAGGGCGACAGCGGCACGACCTACACCGCCGACGCAGTGATCCTTGCCACCGGGGCGCGGGCGAAGTGGTTGGGGCTGGACAGCGAAGAGGCGTTCAAGGGCTTTGGCGTCTCGGCCTGCGCCACCTGCGACGGGTTTTTCTATCGCGGGCAGGAAATCGTGGTGATCGGCGGCGGCAACACCGCCGTGGAAGAGGCGCTGTTCCTGACCAATTTCGCCTCCAAGGTGACGCTGATCCACCGCCGTGGTGAATTGCGCGCCGAGAAGATCCTTCAGGACCGGCTGCTCAAGAACCCCAAGATAGAGCCGCTGTGGTTCCACCAGCTTGACGAGGTGGTGGGCGGCGACAATCCAAAGGGGGTCGAGGGCGTCCGCGTGAAGCACGTGGACACCGGCGAGATCACCGAGATCCCCTGCAAGGGCGTCTTCATCGCCATCGGCCACGCGCCGGCCAGCGAGTTGGTGAAGGGCAAGGTCGAGATGCACCACGGCGATTACGTCAAGGTGGAGCCGGACAGCACCCGCACCTCGATCCCCGGCCTGTTCGCGGCGGGCGACCTGACCGACCACAAGTACCGGCAGGCGGTCACCAGCGCCGGAATGGGCTGCATGGCGGCGCTCGACGCGGAACACTGGCTGGCAGAACAGGAGGGGTAAGGCCCCAAGCCGCCCCTCGCCGTCGCCACCTGACGCAAGATACCCGATGTAAGCTTGGACCGGTTTGCGGTTGTTTGGCCTTCGCGGGATGGGGGGGGGCGTGAACCGGGCTTGAGCGGACGGTTGAAGCCGAGGCGAGGAGCCGCGCGAGCGCCCGTCCGCCGGGTGGGCGCCGCAACGGCCGGGCGGCGCGCTTTACGGTGACAATTACTGCAACGTTTACGCGCAATTGCGACGTCGCAAAAGCGCCCGCCCGAGGGGCGGACGGGCGCTCGCGCGGCGGTGTGCAAGCACGCCTTGTCTTATGACTTTCCCGGTTCCATGCGAGGATGGAGCCACCGCACGCCACGCCAATCATGGCGTGCGGTGGCGGCGGTTGGATCGTTTCGCGCCCGGTCTTGGAGGACCGTAATCAAG